>Ga0114994_10000313_pt1 | contig 31306 bp, 49 predicted proteins | sample ArcticOcean_MG_C_9_FD_87043 | JGI IMG/M metagenome (GOLD analysis project Ga0114994, IMG submission 87043) | Marine microbial communities from western Arctic Ocean - ArcticOcean_MG_CB2_152 | ecosystem: Environmental > Aquatic > Marine > Oceanic | place: Arctic Ocean: Canada Basin | collected...
ACGTTGCCAGACTTTTAAATTCTTTAAGTTCTCGATATTCAAGAACTCTTAAAGTATTACCTTTTTGTATCCAATAATCTTCTGTCAAGAATCGTCTAACTGCACTACCTAATTCTTTATCATTAGAATATTTTTTTACAAGACTCTTTACTACTTGTAACTCCGATTTCATGTTATTGGGCCTCCTACATATACTACCCATTCACCACTATCTAATAATGGTTTAGCTTTTTTATATTTAATTTCTTTGTAGGTATCACCATCTGTGATACCAACGATTTCATATCTTCTATCGTTTTTATTTCTGGTAAATTCATTTTTATAACTCCTTTATTTATTACTATAATATAACACTAAAACCCTATACAAGTCAAGTGTTATTTTTAACTATTTTATTTTATCCATTTAAAAATCTCCTGGTGCTACTTGAAAAGTATTTAATCCTAAATCTCTCCACATCTTAACAACCTTATCTCTATCATCAACAACCAAGAATACATCATCGATATCAACAAAGGTATCTAACATAGCTTTCTTTAGAATCTCATCAGGCATAAACCTCATATCAGATGTAGCTTGATTTCCATCAGCAATAGGCCATGAGTTAGCTTTAAACTTATCAGGTCTTAATACTAAAAGGTCGAATGGAACATCGTATCTTGTTAACCAATGGTTAGTAGCAACAAATCCTCTATCGTTCCTTCCACTAAAGATAACAATCTTAAAGCCATCGGCTTTGAACATTTGAGCCATCTTGATTACTGGAAGATTAGGTTCGTCTAAATCTAAAATTGATTGTGGAGCAGCAAAGATTTCCCAATCTAACTTACCATCGGGTTTTAAAGACTTATTCCTTCTAACATCAATGTTAGCTAGAGTTCCATCCAAATCAAAAATTATAGTATTTTTATTCATAGCTGAATATAAGGCTTTTTGCCCATACAAGTCAAGTGTTTTTTTAAGTTAATTTTTCTCCCAATAATGTGAGTACTTTGGATGTTCGTATGTGGGATGTGTTAACCATTCAGATAGTGTTGCTTCTGCAGTAACACTCTCATCAATAAAAAACTTATCTTCATATCTACTTAATAGTTCTGCAACGATTGGATGTCTAACAACATCTTTCATTCCGAACTGAGAAAATCCTACACCATATAAACCAGTAAATCTCCTGATACTATCTTCTAATGCATTTGCCCCTTTTGCTTTCAAATCACTCTGCATTAAATCTCCACTTACAATATATTTAGAACCCATTCCAATTCTTGTAAGAAAAGTTTTAATCTGTGGTATTGTAGCATTCTGTGCTTCATCTAATATCACAATTTTATTCTGTAATGTTAATCCACGCATATAAGCTAATGGTACAACTTTAATCAATCCTGCAGCTCTTAAAACTTCCATTCTCTGCTTACCAATTATCTGTTCCATATTATAATATACTGATTGCATAAACGGGTCAGTTTTCTCATCGATATTACCTGGTAGGTATCCAATCTTTTCTCCATCAACTTCCACCATTGGTTTAGTAATAATAATCCCATCATACTTTGAATTTTTATCAACTAAATGTTGTAGTGCCCAATATGTTGCAATATATGTTTTACCACATCCTGCAGGGCCTATACAAAAATTAATAGTATTAGATACAATGGTATCCCAAAATTTCTTTTGATTTGTGTTTTTGAAATCGATGTCCCATTTGATACGTTTCATCTGTGATAATGCTTGTCGTTTGTTTTGACAATCTTGAGTTGATACAACCTTTGTTATAGTTTTTACTTTTGCTTTACTACTCATAGTAACACTCCCATTAAGTTTTAATTAAATGTAATCCGCGGGTTCTTACTAATAAATATAATATATACTATGTTCTAACTCCACCTCTTAATGACTTTCTAATATTTTTATCGGAAGTTTTATCTTCTTTGATAACCTCTACTACATCTTCTTCTGGTTCAACAATATCTTCTCGTTTAAGAATCTTATCTTTTGTTTCACCATATACTTCCCACCAATTTTTTGCTTTCTTGGTAAGCAAGCTTTTTTGATTACCAATTTTTAATTCGGATTCTTCTCCCCTAAGTACTATCGCTTGATTAAATGCTACAACTAGCATAACAGCTAATGGGTCAAAGACGAATATTAGAATAAAGATGAAAAACTTAACGACCGAATCTACATCCGTGTTGAATGTTCGAGCCAGATATATTGCTGGGCCGACATCTACTCCAGTCTCCACAAGGGCAATTTTTAATTCCCCCACCTCACCTTTTAAATCTAACATTTGTTTATTGATATCAGATATCTGTGGTTGATATTCCTCTCGAAGTTTTCTCTTTGCTGTAAGATAGTTATCAGGTAATTCTGATATTGCCACTTCCAATTCCTCAGTTAAAAATATCTTATCTTCTTTTAACTGGTCTAATCTATCTTCCATATATAATAAGGCAGTAGATTCTTTTTCGAACTGGACGGTCGCTCCTTGATAAGCATTACTTAGATATCCAAAGATACCAGCAGATGTAATAGCAATTAATACTATTACTGCAGTACTTAAATATATCCTTTGAAACCAACTAATCAGTTTCCAATATCTATATACGAATGCAGCAGTAACCAACTTACCAAGTTCTAATGAACTCGCCATTACGATTACACTTAATGTTGCACCACTAAATAATTTGCTTAATCCAAATACGGAAAAGAATCCTGCACTACCTGCAATAAGTAATGCTGAGATTCCCAACCATATATGGAAATTTTCTGAGCGTTCCACCTGTACTCTCCTATTTATTCAATACCATCAGACTCTAATTCAACGATATTTTCTAAATCGTCCAACATCGTTTTTAATCCTTTTGTGATTCTTAGTATTAAGTCAAACCTATTATCACCAGTATCTTCGGGTGTTCTCTCGTGTAGTCTCTCTACCTCAAGTTGAATTGAATTTATCTTGTCTATTACTTCTATTTTTCTTCTCATGTGTATTAACCTTTTTGTTATATATAAATATGTTATATATTCAATTGTTGTAGAATATATTGCTTCATATTATCTTTTGAATTTGGTTCAATGTGAACCCAAACCCACGCCATCGTGGATTTCATATTTGTTATATTATTGGATACTGCTTTAATCTGTTGTTCCATTTCAAATTTCATTCTATCATCCATAGGAACTTCAAGACCTAATTCATCAGCCATATCTAACAACTTTCCAAAATCTTTATTTTTATTAGCTTCATTCGCTAATTTAAATTTATCAGAATCTCCACCCTTATCGGGGTGAGTTTTTCCTGCCACCTTACGATATACTGCTTTCAATGTATCATCATCAACATCGGATTCAATTTTATCGAGTGGGTCTTTACTTAACTTAGATGATGGGTCTGGTGTAGAATCACCCCCCATTAAATAGTTTCTAAAATCTGTATTAAATCTTTCTATACAAGTTTTATATATAATTTTAGTTTCTTCCAATTCGGATTGTAACCATGCAAGTTTCTGTCTCACTTTTCTTTGCTTAATCTGTTTGAGATTCATATAGTAATAAGTATCATCTGTGCATACCTAATCGTTATTTATTTCAGATTCTTCCGACACTTTCTATATTAAGTATCTCCATACAAAACTAATTGTGGTAACCTTACGCGTGGTCTACAACCCAGCCTATTCGCTGTTAAGATTACCTATATTTGTTAATAGGACTTTTTGTTAGTCTGTTTTTCAACTTCTAACCTCACTTCCGAAAACAACAACCCACCTAAGTGGTAACAAGAAATCACGATATCAATTTATGTTTCTTGATTTAGTTCTTCAAATTCTGCTTCTATCATTTTATAGCAGATATAATATACATCTCCGTTCCTAAGAACGGCATCGGCGTACCCATACTGAGACTTAAGTTCTTCTGTTGTAAAACCAGTGTCCACCTTTGCCGTTCCAAGAACAACATACTTATCGTTTCCTACATTTATTATGTTAGGAAATCTTGACAGAGGTCTTAATTGGTTTCTTTGGTTCTACTTTAGGAACATCAATCGAAAGCAATCCATCTTTAAATGTTGCTTTGATTTTATCTCCATTCAGTAAATCACCCAATTCGAATTGTCGTTTGAAAGATGAATGTTTTAATTCTTTACGAATTACTTTTGCACCTTTATCATCAAACAATCCATGTTTGTTTCCAGCAATAGTTAATACGCCTTCTTCCACATCTATTGATAAATCTTTTTTATCAAGACCTGGGATTTCGGCTATTATACCAACCCTATCATCATACTCATATACATTTACTTTTGGATATGCAGTACCTTGAAATGGTTTTACTCCTACTGATTTTGTGATATCGGGAAATGAATTTTCCACGATTTGGTCGAACATTCTATCGAATGGTGTTAGGAAATTATCCCTATCAATAATAGGGACTCCTGCGTTAAAGATAACTTTAGTCATTTGTTTTCTCCTTTGTTAACTTGTTTGTCTAACTAAATACTGATTCTTTCGACATCAGTATTCTATCTTTTAATCAACCTCTTTCGAGCATTGAAATTTTAATCTGTATATAAATAGTTAATCAATAACTAAAAATTACATTTTTCTTAATAATTTTTTGGGTATCCATACTATCTTACCAGTATCTAATTTACCCTTAACTTTTTCGTCACCTACCCTACTATTAAAATCTAATTCTTCACATACTATAATAGTATCTTTATAAATCATCCCTTCAATAGTAGGATACTCAAACTCTACTTTAGCTTTCATCTTCAACACCAAATTCTAAGGGTGCATATAATTGAAATTTACCAACCATTATTTCAGGGTCTTGTATTCCAATCATAGTCTCTAGCACTTCATTTCCTCTTACAATTTTAATTGTAGGTACTGATTTGATTTGATATGATTCTGCAAGTACTTGGTCTTCGTCAACATCTTGAAAGTAGATAGGATATCCCTCTGCTTCCAAACCTTCCATTATAGGTTTAAATGTTTTGCAAGGGCCACACCACTTTGCTGTAAAGTATATAAATCGTGTTTCTTCCATTTAAGAACTCCAGGTTATTTGTTCGTAACTCATTGTTGTTGTTTCGGTAGCATAAGGAACAACAATCTTATATGTGTTACTCTTCTTTTGCTCCTGCTTCTTTTTCTTTTTCTTCTGTTGGTTTATCAACATAATCTTTACTAGCCTCAACTTTTTCTTTTCCAATTTCCTTAGCTGCTTCAGCTTTGAAATCTTTTTTCTTTCCACCAAGATAATCATAAGCATGACCTTCTTCAATTAGAATATCATTTATACTTACCCAACCATCGACAGATAAATCAATTTTAGAATCTGGGTTACTAATACACTCAGTAATGTGTTCACCAACAACATCTGGTGATACAAATATTTCTCCTAATACTCTTCCGAACTTTCCCGTTCCGAAGCTTTTCAGTTTAAATACTCCACCCTCTAACAATTCTTTATTCCGAGCTTTAGCTAATAGACCTTTTGCTTTTTCTTCTAAATCTCGGGTTCTACTTTCCCAAGTATCAATACCCATGTATCTAATTCTTTTTTTAATTTTTAAATGAAAGCCTAAATCAATATAACAATCGATTGTATCTCCATCTAAAACTCTTACCAATTCACATTGATATTCACGAACATCAAGTTTTTTTGCCATCGTAATTCTCCTGTTATTTAATGTAACTAAGAGAACTACTTCTCTACTTATTTAAATTCGTCGTATCCCAATTTGGTTTGATATCTTTCTTAACTTATCAAAGCCACTATTGTACTTACCATCTTTAACACAATCTAAAATAACATTAACTTCATTTATTGTTAATTCAGATGTATAATGGTTTCCATTATATAAATATGTATTAATTTGTTTTACTGCTATATTTTCTAACACGTCAACCAATTCTCTAAACCCTACATATCCACTATAATCGCCACTTATTTTTGTTGAATAACTAGCCAATATTAAATATCTATCATAAGTAACTGTCACTTAAGCTCCAATTCTATTTGTTCGTTTTTTGTTTCAAGTTCTAATTCACATTGTAAGTGATTTGTACCATTACCAAGATAATCATATTCAACTTTGTGAGTATGTTTACCACAATGGTCACAAGTCCAAGCATCTAAATACTCTTTAGATAATTTTTCTGTATTATAACCTTTCCACATTTCCATACTGAGTGGATTATCTTTTGCTTCACTATCACCATATTCAGTATAACAACCCTTAGATTTCATAACTGCAGCAATTTCTACTGCTAACAAATCACGAAATGCTTCCGAACCAATATTACCTTGAGTATCTCTATGTCGATTTAAAACTCGTTTAATAATTTTTATCATATCTTATTCCTCATTTATAAATATACTTTCAAATTTCCAAAATGTATAAAAAAATGGCTGATGGGAAAGAAAGGAAATCAAAAACCACCAGCCACACCGAGTTAGGTAAGACCTAACTCATATTTTCCGATTCATCCTCAACATTGAATAAATCCTCGTCCGAACCATCATTGATGTACTTCTGAACTAACTGCTTTACAAAAGTTCTTTCAGAATCCATCCCGCCATCATCAGCGAATTGTGGATAGATACTTACTTCAGCAGCCTCATCGATTCCGAAACCATCGTAAAGTAATCCAGCCATCTCAACCGAAGTTCTCGTAGAAACTCCAGCAGAAACTTTCCCAGTATCTGATTTTGATTCCATACGTGTAGTATGAGCAATCTCAGCAACAGCCTTCATTAAATCAGGCTCAACATGGGGGAACATATAAGTAAGTAAGCCAAGTTCCTCTTCATCAGTTAAGACATCCATTTCCACGATAGTGAATCTATCCATTAGAGCTTTATCCATTACACGAGTACTTGTGTATTCGTTTCCGATATTAGCCGTAGCTACAAAAGTTACACCTTCAGCAACTGGGATAGTAGTTTGACCATCAGCCTCATCCAACCTAAGATATCTTTGACCAGCATCTAAAACCGTCATCAGAATATTCCAAGCATCAGGGTGAGCTCTTGATAATTCATCAAGAAGAATCACAGCGTTTGGTGTTTGAATAGCCTTTACAAAAAGAGCCTCTGAAAAGTAAGTACCTTTCTTTTTATCGAAATGAGTGTTACCGATTAGGGTGGCTCGTGGGTCTTGTGTAGAACCCATATTAAAATAGTAATCTGGCCTATCTAAGGAATTAACCAAAGATTTAGCAGCCATAGTTTTTCCACAACCAGCAGGGCCAGTCATTAAAATATTCTTACCTCTTACGGCAGAACGGATTAAGTACTTCCACTTTAATTCTCTCATAACTAAACCTTTAGGTTTTAGTTTATATGAATCGTGTATGAAGTTAAGAACTTCAGCATGGTCTGATGGAATCTCTATTGAAGATACATCAAATATTGGAGCAGAATTAGCTTCAAATTCAGACATTGGAACTACCCACCAGTAGTTCTTACCTGATTTATTAACTCTCTGTTCAAGGGCCATACCCTTTTTGTGAGCTCGTTTACGAGCAGAAATTGAGATTTTTGAAGTAAACTTATTACCATCAATATCCCAAGCATTATATCTGTTTCCAGACTTTTCGATTTTTACAACTAAATTAGCCATATGTGTTTTTTCCTTTTTTTTGTTTTCTTTATTTTTCAATTGTTAATTTTTTTCCCATTTCTTATACCTTAATATAAGGCTTTTTGCCTATACAAGTCAAGTGTTTTCTTCACTTTTTTTAAATTAAATATTAGCAATAATCATCCATAAATAAAATGATACAAATATAAGTAGTGCCGTACCAAACTCAGCAATCCTATAACCTATTAATTTCCAATCCATAATTTTTCTCCCTGTTGTCATATGACAATATAAGGCTTTTTTACTATACGAGTCAAGTGTTATTTTCACTTTTTTGTTTTAAACCAATGTAATTTACCATCATTATTATCAAATGCTTCCCATCCACATTTTTTCCATATACATATCCATTGGTGTCTATCTGTATATTTTTCAAATGGTTTCATATTCCACCCACACATACATTTAGTATTTTTTTTATTAATTAAATTATTGTATATCCACTTGAAAAACATTCCTGCCACTTCTCTTCTTCTAGCAGCTACTAGCGGTTTTTTATGACCCATTAATTTTTCTCCAAGAATTTTTTGTTCATTGTTTTTGAAATTTGAAGTACTGAGCTCAAATCTATCATCTCGGCATCTTTACCATACATTCTTTTGAAATCTCTAAGATTCTCTGACCTATCGTAGTTTGTATCACTAACAAAATAACTCATAACTTTGATACCTTGTTTACGAATCTCATCAACCATTTTCTTAGTGTGGTTTATTGCCGTTTTATTATAATAATCAACATCATTATTACTAAACATTGGCATCCCATCTGAAAGATTCAAAAAATAAGATTCTCTATTATTAGTAGTAGGAACAATATCTTTTAGAATAGCTTCAAAACATAATCCTTCTGGAGTAGTTCCACCAGGATAAATACATGGAAACATTTTTTTCACTTTTGAAAACTTGTCAACTCTTGAATCATAACCAATCAAGATTAATGGTGAACTCATATCTCTATTTCTTCTGTGACCACCTTCGTGAGTACTTCTAAAAGAAACCATCACATCAACATTTTGAATCATATCAACAGCCTTACAAATAGCAATGGTAGAAATCATAGTCTGTCTCCATTTTTCTCCACCCATAGAACCACTAGCATCAACCGAGATATGTAAGAAAGCATCTGAATAACTTTCGGTAAACGTAGTTTGAAAAACTCTCTCATTACCAAACCCAAGTTCAGAAATTAATCTCTTATCAATTCTACCACTATCTAATCTTGTAGATTTTAAATCTCTTGATTCTCCACGAATCTGTAACTTACGTCCAAGTTTAGTTCCAAGTGAAATACCTTGACTCATTATCTCGGAATCTCTATCCGAATTATAATAGTAAGAACTTTTACGACGAAGAATACTTGGAAAAAGATTTTCATCAATCATCGTTTGAGTTAGTTTCTTAACATAGATAACTCCAACACCCTTGCCTGGAATTGTATCATACTCTTGTGTATCATAATTCCATTCTTCGGTTGTCATTGATTCACCAGCCTGAATTTTCTCCACACCAGCTTCTTCCATAGCTTTTACACTAGCAGAATCTTTCTTGGTTAACTTACCAACTTTTTTAGTTTCTCCATTTACAAAATCTTTTTGTTTCTGAATAGCATTTTCTAATTGTTTCATCTGTTTTTCAGATAACTTAACTTCTTTACCCGTACCACTACCTGAACCAGGAGTAACATTTCCTTCACCATTTTCAACACCATCTATCATAGAATCAAATTCTTCATCACTCATACTATCATCAGGAGATTCTCCACCTTCACTTGGTGAACCTGTACCTTCACCTTCTCCAGCAGAATCATTACCTTTCATATCTTGTGGTTTTTCGATGTTACCATCTTTATCCATTTTAAGTTCAGGTAAGTTATTAAGAATCACATCATAAATTCCACTAGCAGTAATAAAACAATGTTCAGTAGATTTCATTCTTTTAACACCACCACCAGCGATAAAAACCATATTAAAGATTTCTTTCAAACCTGGTAGAGCATTTAAGTTACGATTCTTGTTAGTTAAATTTAAGATTCTGAAAATGTATGAATCCCAATCTATAGAAGTGAACTCATCAGTTTGAAGAGCTTTATCAATAATCTTTGAATGAAAATATTTCTCATACATTGAATGATAGTAACCTTTATAACCTGGTGAGTTTGAAAAAATATAGTGGTCAATTCTTCTATCTTCCACATAGTTTAATAAATTTTTCATGTGAGTAAGAACCGTCCACTTATCAATACCAACTTTCTCAGCACGAATAAAAGTTTCTTGTGGAATGTTATTCTCAAGATTTCTCAAAAAATCAAAATCAGAAAGTTTAATATGTGAACCCTCGTGTAAAGCCAAACCAACTACGGGGTCAAAGTTTTTCTCATCAATCTTAGAACCAATCATAACTTTCTTACCATCAGTATAAGAACTATCATTACTTTGAAATTGGACTGGAATATCAGAACGATTCGTTACGATAGTTACGAAGTTAGCGATGGCTCTTCTATAAGAAGCAAGTTTAACGTGGTCAACTGGTTTTCTACCTTTAGGAGCTTCTTCAAGTTCATCGATAAAAGAACTTCTACGAGTATCCCATGAATTATCAGCCCAAAACGAAGAGAACGGATTCGATTGTTTTTTAGACCCAGCAGAGTATTTCTCTCTGAGAGCCATTGGATTAAAGTGTTTAAATTGTTTATCTTTCAAGTTATTTCCCTTTTTCTTATACTATAATATAAGGCTTTTTGCCTATACAAGTCAAGTGTTTTTTTCACTTTTTTTAAATTAATTAGATTAGTTAAACCAACCAGAATCACAAAACCTAAATAAAGTACTCTTCTCATATACTATAATATAGTGATAAAAGCCAATACGAGTCAAGTGTTTTTTTTAATTATTTTTCGTTGTTTAGAATTAAGTGATTGTAATGCGGTTAATTGGGATACAATAGTACACTTAGTATTTAGAGTTATCTTATCTCTTTTATAATAAGTATTGGTTAATTCAATTGCTCTATCATAACCAAATTTCCAATATTCTCCCATAATCATAGGTAATACTTTAGTAATAGATTGATGGTTAAATAGAACCTTTTTTGGTTTGAAATCTGATTTAGGTTTTGGATTATATAAATCGTGCCAGTATTTCTCTAACCACCTATCCCAACTATTATCAGCATAAATACCTTTGGCAGTTCTACTACCACTTCTACTTCTTCTATCAATAGAATCTAAGTGTTTCTTTTTATGTGAAGATACTGGTTGAACATAACCACCTGTTTTATGTGGATATACTTGGTGAGCTGAATAAGCCTCAACCTCACTACAATCTAAACATTCGGTATATCCAAGATGGATTCTCTGATTATCCATACGAACATTACATTTTTTACACTCATTCATATAAGCAATATACGAAATAAATATAATATAAGTCAAGGTTTTTTTTCATTTATTTATATATATTACTATGGGTAGGTAGCACAAAAGGCAAAACTATATACAGATTGAAACTAGCGAGCGTACCCGAATCTTTGGAAATCAACCAAAAACATCCCATATACAATATCTTTTAATTCATCATCATAATAACTTTCGAATGGTTCGTGCTCTGATTTATTATAGTGTGGTAACTCATATGATTCAATACCAATGTTAGTACATACCTTATCAAAACCATCTTGAAGTTTTTCAAATCTAATAGTATAATCTGGTCTCATTGCTAAGTAATTGAATTGTGTTCTCTTTATATTATCATCCAATCCTGTCATCACCCATTCTTTAAAACTTAACTCTTGTGCTCTTGCTGGATATCTATATTGTGGTGATTTATGAAAGTGATAATAACTAACTAATCTATCGTATGGATTACGAATGACTGCAAACTTATAAAATGTATTCCAAACTTCATCTCCGCAATAATCTCGTATCTCCATTGCACCATCGTGGGGATATTTCTTTCTAACTACTCTCTTATCATAACCATTAATATCAAATGAATTGCGAATACTCGTACCACCATTCTTTGGTATATGAATAAAGATAAACTTATGTGTGTGATTGATAAACATTAATTGGTTGTAGGTTTCATATCATCATAGTCTAATAATCTAAATGTAAGTATGACGGTTTCACCTTCCCAAACCTCGTATCCTTCAAACACACAATTGCCAGGTTTAACCAGTCTATCAATAACACGTTGTTGTTGAGATTCTGTATAACAAATAACTTGTATCAAATTCCCAATTACTTTTAGATTTAGAAACTTATCGTCTATAGTTTTCTTTGACATTCTAATATCACATTATCCTTTTTTGTACACATCACAATTGCTATATCGGTTATAGGTTCTGTACTATCACATATATCTTTAGTAACTGCTAACCTATCAATTGGGGAATCATTATCGTAACTAAATCTTAAAATAAAGTTATCAGTAGATAACTCAAACTTTGGAATCCCATCTGGAAATGGATTTTGTATAAAGTTATAATAGAACATACCAATATCCTTACACTTAAACTCTATTAGTTCTAACGTGGATAGTGGTGGACAATCTGTTTCATTACCAACTTCTCTACTTGTTCTTGTTATTGTTATTAATCTTTTGGTATCTCTTTGCTCTATATATTTAAATAAATTATCAATAAATGAATCTGATGTTGGATTTATATTAGTATTGAAATCTACAACACCACCATCTGAATCTAAATGTACTGAACATAATATACCATAATTATCTCCGCGGTTGTACCAATATTTTTCAGCATCAAGAAGTATATCTAACTTAGGAATATTCATTTACACCCTTGTGAAATAACTTAGCATAAGTACTATCGGCTAATTTGTTTTCAGAAAACCCACCCTTTAAATGTCCACCAAATGGTTTACCAGCATAATAATATGTATTGTATCCATTTTTCTGGTCTTGTGTTTGATAACTTGGATTATCATAATAAGGGCCAAGGTGTAAATAGTTTAACTTATTTTCTAAACAATAAATTGTAGCTCCGTGATTACTATCCCCATATTTCCAATCAACATCATAGTTATCAAAAAACTTTTTCCTACATAAGAAGAAATATGCATCTGATAATCCAATCATCTTTGTTTCTAACATACCACCAAATTGTGGTGAGAACTTTTTAACATCAATATATTTATCAAATAACTCTTGATTAATCATATAGGTTAATAGTGATACCTTTTTATTATCAACTGAAATATATTCTAAATTATCATTTTCTAAATCTTCTATCATATTAGGAATGGCTTTAGTATCCATATAAAAGAAATCATTATGTTGTAATATAATGTAATCACCTTTTGCTTCTTGAATAGCTTTGTGGAAACCAAGTGATGCCCACATAGTATCATTTTGCCAATCTAGCTGATGTACATCGATTATATCATTATGAGCTTTAAATTTACTATCATGTATCAAATTCTCTTTATTGTATGCTTGCCAACCCGGAATAACTCGTACTCTTGGGATTCCTATATTAGGCCAGTTATGAGAATTATCTACAAGTATTATTTCTCTATCCATATGATGTTCATTTATATTTTTAATTATTTTTAGAGTAGTGGATACCATAGTAAACCAATTGTTGTACTTCCAAGTGTTTGGTATATTTAAATGTGTAGTTTTATCTATAGAACAAAATGGTATTATAAATGTAATCATATTACTTCTTTCTCCCAATTTAATTTTCCATCCATAGCAAAGTATTTTAAGCTACCAATCGGGATTCCGTTATCAAATTTTATCTGATACTCTGGTGCACTATCTCTATAATAAAATGACCACAGCCCATCCATCAATCCTTTTCTCATATTTCCCCTACATCTTAATTCACCATTGTTATGTGAGTCTCTGAATATACCATTTAACTTACTATCTTTATAATTACTTATCTTTATTTCTTTACCTGATATGTCGTATTCTATCATCTGCGTTAATATACCAGCTACACTATATTTCTCGATTACTTTAACTATATCGGAATTGGCAAAGTAATACTCCCACTCACCAACTTTTTTATTAGTATCGTAGAACCCATGTATCGTAGGTAATGAATTATCTATATCAGAATATGAGAAATACTCACCCATCTTCACACCTTGTCTAAAGTACTCCTTAGATAATATTCTACCTGATGTATAATATGTAGTTTGTTCTCCATGCGTTTGATAATCTTGATTAGGTAATAACTTAACTTCGGACTCAACCCATAGTGTATAATCTTTATAGTATAGTTTTCTATGGTATATATTTTTTCGTACTTCGTGTACCTCTTCTAACAAACCTTGCCACTTAGAATCACCTTGTGTATTTGATATTAACATCGTGTAATCATTTGGATTATTTAATATCCAATCTTGATAATCAAGATACTCATCTTGGAATGGGAATATCATTGTATCATTTAGATTATCCATAATACATTCATCATTGAATATAAATTTCTTATATCTCATATCCAACCCTATTATAATAATCATCCCATTTTCTATAGTATCTTCTATTGTATTTTTTCCACGGCGGGAAGTAACTTGTAAAGTGGATTGCAGTAGCACCATCTACGGTCGTACCATCATAATAACCATTCCGTAACTTATCAATATCCCAATCAACTTCCATCACTGCAGTACTTTGGTCAAATGAACACTTATAAGATACATTGAGTGTATCCCAACTTTGCATAAAGGTTAAATTAAATAAAGACTGGTCCCACATTCTCTCCCTACATACTTGTGAATACACATAATACTTAAAATAGTTTTCCCATATAATAGTATCATATCTCGGATTCATATCACTATGCCATAACATAAAACAAGTTTGAAAGCCAGTTTCAATATCATTCTCTTTAGCCTCAAGCTTAATTTTATCTATAGATTGTTTCTGTGCATCTGATAATGTATAAATCTTTTTATCCTTATCTCCTTTACCTTGTTGTCCATAGAAGTGTTCTATAAATGGTAACCTATCAGTATTAGCATATAATGTATTTTTATATCTATTCTCTAAATCCAAATCAATTGGATTTGTAAACCAAATATCCATATCACAATAAAATAGCCAATCCCATTGTGTAAAAAATGCATTAAATAAAAATAACTTTGAGAAGTGTGTGGGTGTATCAATTAATTCTGGTGCTTCAAAAACCTTTATTAAATCTTTATCTAATATATCGGTATTAGTTCCGTGTGGTACAATTACACAAAAATCTCCATCCCAGTTTCCATCTTCTTTTGCATTTATAATTAAAGGTTTTATATTTTCAATATGTGATTCATCAGCAAGGAACACCATAACCTTAGTACCCTTCTTGTTCTCTTTTACCTTTATAGTACCAGCAGGAATTTCCTCACCTACTTTAACCCAAGCTTCATCACCTGTTATAACTGAACCATTTTTAAATCCGTGAATAGGATGTAAATTTTGTATAGTACTAAATGTGGTTACTTGTTCACAACAAAATGGAATTGCATCCGCAATATTAACTACATCTCTATTGATGAAATTATCAGCTGGTACGATACCATTTGCTTTTGCGTGGTTAACTAATTTATTAGCATCATCGGGGGTTATGATATATGCGTGTGCTCCATGTAGAAAATATTCATCACAATTACAATGTTTATATTCATCGATGAATGAGTGTTTTATAACTCTACAATCTCGTTGATAACATCCATCGGTTGACCACCATTGCTTATATGTAGTACCCCAACGTGGTTTACCAATATTTAATACACCACCATACATTTCAAAATCCACTACATCATCAGTAAATTTTACATCGTGTTCAAGTATAAGGAATCTTTCCCCAGTGTGTGCTGACTTTTCCCATAATTTATAATGTGAGAGAAAACATCCTACAGCAGCATCTACATAACCATAGTTTGTAAATACTCCATCGGTGTTATCAATTACTAAACCATTAGTCTCAAGTTCAATCATAGAAGAATATTTATCAACACCATAATATATCTCGGCATCTAAACCTCGTTCTAACGCACTCTTTAATGTCCGTTGAGCACTTTCTTCACTAAGTTTATTATCCTTAATTGTGATGATGTAAGCTTTTAATTCATAGATTGGTGATGCTCCCCACTCTGGTGGTGGGTACTCATTCCCAACTATTTTCTTTTTAAGTTTTGCCTGTTTATGCACCTTTTAATATTTTCTCCACTATACACCCATTCTATTTACTTTAGACTCATCAATTACCATAGGTCCATCATATTGGATTGTGTGGAGTATATACTGAACCAATTCACTTGGTTCAATAAACAATGGATATTCCACGGGGTTGATTTTTTTACCCATATTAGTTTGTAATCCACCAGGAGAAAAGCAAAAAGTTTTAATATTATAATGTTTTAATTCTTGATGTACTGCCCTTGAAAGTCCAAGTACTGCATGCTTAGTAGAACAATATAATGAATTATTTTTTGTTCCAATATATGCTGAATTAGAACCAATGTTTATTATCCTACCCCATCTATTATTTTTCATATTCACCGAAACTTCTTTAATTAATGTAAATAATGCTTTAACATTAACATTGTAAAGTGTATCGTAATCATCAATAGTTAAATTTTCCAAACTATCCTCGATATAAACTCCAGCACAATTAATTAATATATCTACACTATCAAAATATTCTCTCAAAGGTTCTATACCATCATTAAAATCTGCAACTTTTACCTTACATTCCATACCATTTTCTAATAACTCTTTCTGTAATAAAAGTAGTTCCGATTTACGTGGGGCCGTTATAAATAAATTTATATTTTCCCCGATGAGTTGTTTACAAAATTCTCTACCAAGTCCACCATTGGCGCCAGTTATTAAAACATTTTTTCCTTTTAATATTGACACCTTACTCATTATCCAAAAAGAAGTGGGATATTAACTAATATCTGATTTTTAAATTCTACAATACCATCTGCTAAGTTTGCTTCCCAATCCTCGTGTGCTTGTTCATCGGCACCATCTGTGATATACTTAAATGAAACAAATGGAATTTTTTCTTTATAACAAACCTTTGCTAATGCATATGCTTCCATATCTACAACTTCACCATAATATTGTGTTCTATCTTCTACAAAAGAATCACCACTACCACAAGTTGCTCTTCTACCTATTGTATTAAATGGTGTTATACCGAAGTCTAACATTAATGGTGGGTCATCTTCGAATGGTGTTTCACCTCTCATAAAACCAAGACCAGTAACATCCATATCTCTCTGTACAAACTTCGTACAATCAACTAATGTTTTCTTCTTAATCTTACGAGAACCTGCTGTTCCATAATTAATTATAAGTTTTGGTTTTGCTCTTGCAACATGAGTATTCAAATACTTCACTAACTCATATGTTGCATTAACTTTACCTACACCTGTATATAATGTTTTGTACTTATCTAATTGTCCTTGGGTCTCAATTTTAAGTGCACATACTATTAATATGTCATCACTACTTATCCCATTTAAATCCATTGCCATATGCTCCCCATTCTGATGTTTTATAATATATCGGTTTTTTTAAATCTAAAAATTTAATTATATCATTTGGGTATATTGGATAGTGAGATGGTATATCCCAACTACCAAATTCATTAAAACAAGTTGCTTGTAGTGGTTCTTTCTCACCAATAGCATAACTTAAATTAACCCAACATTCACTCAAACCTTTTCGTTTTAATTCTTCTACTGCAATATGTCTCGCCATATATGCTGCACTTCTATCAACCTTACTTGGGTCTTTACCACTATATGCTCCACCACCAATTGGTACTCGTGGCCCATAATTATCTACAACTAATTTCCTACCAGTCAATCCTACATCTGCATCGAATCCACCTTGTTTCCAATCACCTGCTGGATTAGCGTGAGTAACCATTAAACCATATGGTTCATTCTTTAGCCACTCACTAATTTTTCCATGTAGGGAAATCTTATTGGTGTTCTGAAATGATGAAACAATAAATAAATTCCTATCACCTCTTGTGGTTACTTGAGTCTTACCATCATATGGATATAACTCATATAAGTGTTTACATAAACTTCTTGCCAATCTATACTCTTCTGGCACATGCTCATCATTCTCATCACATGCGTAACCAACCATAATACCTTGGTCACCTGCTCCACCACCATCAACCCCGCGTGCGATTTCAGATGATTGTTGAACTATATTAACTTGTGTTGTTTTTAAATAATCGGTAGATTCTGTAACATCTTCAACTATTTGTATAACTGGAATTTCATCCTTTGAATCCATCGTAACTTCACCCGTGACATATATTTTACCATGTCCACCCATAGTCTCAACCGCGACTCTAGCATTAGGGTCGAGGTCAAGACAATGGTCTAATATCTTATCTGATATCCTATCACATAATTTATCTGGATGTTTAGGTGTTACGAACTCTGCTGTTCGATACATCTTAACTCCTTATTTATAATGTGCTGATTTAGTTGCTGTAACCGATTCTTTACGATATTCAGTAACTAACTTTTTAACTTCACCAATCGCTTTACGTGCTCTACCTTCAGCTGATTTGTTTCCCTTTTCCACAAATTCTAAGTGGTTTGATTCAAACTCAAAATACAAATCTTGAATTTGCTCAAATAGGTCTGTTAATTTTGCCATAACTTCTCTCCTGTTTATATGTTATAACTTTAATATGTTATAACTGATTTTACTTTATCTTTGTTTAAAAAACTAAGATTGATTAAATAGATTTCATCTAATACATCATATCCAGCTTCTAAACATAGTTCTATTGCTGCCTTTGCAGTACCACCTGTGGCATAGACATCATCAACAATAATTACTCGTTCACCATCACCTGGTTTGATTTCTAAAGTGTCTGTTCCATATTCTAATTCATACTCTTTAGAAATTACTGGTGGTGGTAACTTACCCTTTTTTCGTAGTGGGATAAAACTACAATTCATTCTCTTTGCTAAATGAGCTCCGAAAATAAATCCTCTTGCTTCAATACCAACTATGTGAGTTGGTTGAACACTTTTATTATTCAACAATCCTCTCATTGATAATGTTGCAAATTCTAATGAATTTGTATTTGCTAATAATGGTGTTATATCTTTAAATATAATACCTTCCTTTGGCCAATCTGGCACATCAACTATATAATCTTTTAAGTTCATATCATTCTCCAAGTACATTCGTTACCTGTATTAATATAATTGATAATGCTAACAATAAACATATGATGGTTTTCATAGTAGGTATCTCTCGCAAGAATAAATAGGAACATATACCAAAAACTAATGTACCAATTCCAAACCCAATCATTCGGATATTCCATGTAAATCCAAAGTGTTCATAACTTAATCGTGTTGCGTGCCAAAATGCAAACCCAATTGGTAATCCACAAATAGCCATCAGATATGGATTATTCCAAAATCTATTATCCTTCCATATAAACTGAGCATTCAATTGCCACCAAGCTGCGATGTTACTAAAGAATAGTAATACCATCGATAAGTACAATTTCTCCATCTAATATTCTTCTCCATAGAGTGAGTACTTCTTAATCGTTGGTGGTTTTTCTACACCATCCTCAACATGAACTTCACCCTTTAATGCATCAATAAAAAATTGTGTACCTTGTGATTCCATATAAATTGCATTTAATACTTCAGTTAATGAAGAATAAATTTGGTCATCACCATCTACTATTGCCCACCTATCTCCAGGTGGGACTCTTGTTGCTTTAAGTTCTTTCATTACTATTTTACCTTTTTACCACATTCACACATTTGTTCGTTTAGTAGTTTTCTTGTTTTGGTTACCTGTCCACCATCAAAATATTTATCCAACACTTCCATCAAATCGTGGTAAATAGAAATTTCACCCAACTCCTTTTCTATTGTATCCATTATATCTGGATGGTCTGCTACTCCTTGTGAGTTACTAAGTAAGTTCTCTACATTAATTCTATGCTTCTCTATATGAGCCTCAAAGTGTAATCTACTTGCTTTAATCAAATCATCTCTTAGATTCAATCCCATTTTTTTGTCTCCTTGTAATTAACTTTTCTCTTCTTTTTCAGATGTACTTCTGAATTTGTTTTTTTTCTATGACAGGTTTTACATAATGTTTGTAGGTTACCCAAACTATAATAACTCCAATCTAAATCTTTTGCTATCACACCTTTCTGTTCAACCAAAGGTCTGATATGGTCACAATCCCATCGTTTCGCCATAACTCCACAATGGTTACATTTACCCTTATCCCTTTTCCTTAAATGTGCTCTCTGTTCTTTAGAGTGGTATATAATCATATACTCTCCTGCACATTCTTTATGCCAACTTCTTCTTTCGTTTATGGTTTCATCATCTCGGACTATCATATAACTACACCATCTACACTTACCTTTTATCTTGGTATAATAAGAATCTGGCTTTGGTGGTTTTCTAAAATCACCATCCCATTCTTCTTTCTTCTTACCAAAGGTTTTCTTATGTCTTTTACCAAACCTACTTAACGGCATATATCCTCTCTAATTAAAGTGGAGCTGACAGGAATCGAACCTGCGACCTCCGCAGTGCAAGTGCGATGCTCTCCCAACTGAGCTACAGCCCCATAGTATAAATATCTATTTAAATGGTGAAGATAAAAACTTTTTCATCCCATCAATTACCCGCTGTAGAAAGACACTTTTTTCTTTCCTACGAGTACTCATTCGTCTTGTAGATTTTCTATCCGAAGAAATTCTAATAGCGGATTTATCTATCTTTGTTAGTTTCTTTGTTCTTGGCATTTTATTTCTCCTATAACAAGTGTGGTTTAGCTTCTACCATACCTGCGTGTGTTACGTTTACTAATTCTACTAATGTGTGATAATCAGATATATTGTTAGCACCAACATAACTGAAAGAGCTACGAACTCCATCTGTAATATCGTGTAATATACGCTTTGTTTTTCCTTTGTATGGAATTACTTTATGATTACCTTCGACATTTTTATCACTACCTTTTGAATCTCTTGAGGCCGAACCTCTATACTTTTTAAATAACTTTTCATTAGGCCATTGACCTACTTTCTCAATTTCTCCAGGTGATTCTTTGGTACCTGATAACAAACTTCCCAACATAACCGAATCAGCCCCACAAGCCAATCCTTTACAAACATCACCAATATTACGAATACCACCATCGGCAATAATAGGAACATCAAACTCATCTGCAGAATTAACGCAATCAAGTAGAGCAGAAACTTGGGGAACGCCAATACCTGTTCTAATCCTCGTTTCGCATAATGAACCATTTCCGATTCCGACTCTAATTCCATCTGCTTCTCTTTCACATAAGTACCTCGTGGCTTCGGACGTCGCAACGTTTCCTGCAATAACTTCAATTCCTGATATGTCTTTTTTGATTTCTTCAATGGCTTCTCCTACATTTTTATGATGACCATGTGCTACATCTATAAGTAGAACATTACATCCATTCCATGCTAATTCTCTTGCTCGTTCTAAATAATCTCCATTAACTCCTACCGCGGCACATAATGGTAGTTTAGACCAACTCTTATCATCACGAATCATATCATCTGCAAAATAAAATCTTTCTTTTAAATCATCCCAATCCGATTTTGTTGGTGGACTATTCCAATGTCTTACACTACTATCCCACCATTCTTGCCATTCGGTTTCTAATGTTCTTTCTGTACCATCTGTAATTCCTGGTATTGGTTTAAAATATTTAACCCACTCGCGATGTAATGATTTCATCATCTTAGATTGTTCTTCAATGGTATTAAATCTATGTATAACACCAACACCACCCCATTCCATCATCTCGACAGCCATATCATATTCTGTGACTGTATCCATAGGAGCAGCAACTATTGGAATAGTCAATTCTGTATTCCGTGTAAATCGTGTATTGAGTTTGACATCTTCACGATGTTCAACTTCCGAATATTTCGGAACGATATTTACATCATCGTAAGTATAACATTTTTTCATTAATAACCTATTATTTGCGTATTCTTTTCAACAACCATATCCAATATAGTATGGTTAATATTCCCACAATGAGAGATATCAGTTGGTCGATTTCTGTTTGTTGATGAACCATAATCTTTCATATTAGCCACCATTCCACTCATATATAAATATCTCATAATTATATTTCTATCCTATTTTCTTGTTCAGATTCCCCAGCAGTAAACTTGATATTATCATTTACAATAGTTCTGAATAGTTCTATATCCAATCCTAACTCATCAACTAAGTTAGCCAATCCTTTAGTATCCTTTGGTAAACAAGTACCACCAAACCCACCGAACTGCTTATTCACTTTTAAATAATGTCCATCACCTATACCATGAAATAAGAATGTATCCTTAACAACATCATAGTTAGCATCTACCTCTTGACAAATCTTATAGAAGGCATTAGCGAATGTAACTCTCATGGCTTTATAACTATTACTGAAGTATTTCATCAGTTCAGCTTCAATCGGTTTCATCACGACTGTATGTGTAGGTAAAATTCCGTGACATTCTTTAATACATAATTCAGCGATAGGGTCATCAGTACCAACAACCAATACATTATTATTATGTATGAAATCTTCTACAGCACACCTCTCACGAAGAAACTCGGGTACGAAACTTAGATTAAGTATCTGCCCGTATTGTTCGTTCCACTTACTAAGTGAACCTGGTTTGACTGTACTCTTGATACAAACAAATCCACTATACTTCAGATGATATAATTCTCGTAATACACTCTCTACTATCGTGGTATCACAATCACCATTTTCAGCACTTGGTGTAGGTACTGATATATAAACAATTGGACAATCCAATACATCTTCTATCTTTGTTTCTAATCGGATATCGTGAGCAATAATGTTATGTCCTTGAGTTTTAAACCCCTCGGATATAGCATTCCCTACAAATCCTTTACCTATTATTCCTATATTCATATTTTATTTGTCCTTAATATACGGCTTTTTTACTATCAAAGTCAAGTACTTTTTCAAAATACTTTTACGCCATATTGTTTAGTGAAATCTATTCCATCTTGTTTTGTGTTTACAATGGGTTGTCCTTTAATATTCAGACTGGTATTGAGAACCATAGGACAACCCGTGGTTTTGTAAAATTCATTTATCAGATTATAGAAGTTTGGATTATCATCCTTACTTACTGTCTGTACTCTCGAAGTGTTATCTACATGACATATAGCAGGATACTTCTCTGGGTATTTACATTTCGCTACATACTGCATATACTGAGATTTCCTCACGGGCATTTCAAATATCTCGTGAGCGTGTTCCTCTAATACTGCAGGAGCAAATGGTCGAAACTCTTGTCGTTTCTTAATTTTATTTACCTTATCTTTAATCTTATCTCCACGTGGGTCTGCCATCAAAGTTCGGTTGCCCAAAGCCCGAGGTCCAAACTCCGCTCTCCCGTTCGCGACTCCGACTATGTTCCCTTTGAGAAGCTCTTTTAAGAGTTGCTCGGTTGGATACTTTCCTTTAATATCGTAACCCAAGAAACAATTATGCCAGTTCACATGCTCACCCAATATATATGCGGCACTCCCTAACGATGAACCACCATCACCGGGATTCGGGAGAATCCATAAACTTGGGTAAAGTTCGTGTGCCACTAATGAATTAGCAACACAATTTAATGCAACCCCACCACCATATACTATGTTATCGGTTTCAGGTACTAATTGTTTTGTTTTTGCAAATACGTTATATATCTTATCTTCACATATACTCTGTACGTTTGCTGCTATAGTGAATTTCCATTCATCTGTACCATCATCTGGATATACTTCTGAATCCCAGTCAAGACATCCACGATGTAAATTTTTATTAAATTTTAATAAATCTTTTCCCTTATGGAAAAAGGTTCGGTTTAACTCTTTCTTTAATGTTGGTATAACTTTACCCCAACCTGCCATACCCATTAAGATGTACTCATCTTCTTGTGGTTTCAATCCTAATCTTTGAGTCATAGCACTATACCACAATCCTAATGAGTTTGGATATCTTACTGAATATCGTTTTTTAAACTTACCATCTTTAGCGTACCATATAGTACAAGTTTCCCATTCACCAATTGCATCAATACAAACAATTGCTGCTTCTGTATAAGGTGATGTATAGTATCCTGCTGATGCGTGAGATAAATGATGGTCAACGTAATGGTGTATCTTATCTATACCGAATTGTTTTAAATGTGTTAAGGGAAGATTCTTCCTCGTGAAAACTTCTGAATATTGTCCTGCATATAACTGTCGTAGTTTCTTACTATAAGGTCGTTCATAATAAACAACCTCATCCCAATCACCATATTGTTTTACATCGGCAAGGATTTCATTGTTAAGTAGTGAATCGTTTTTAATACCACTATATCGTTCACTATGTCCAGCGAACAAGATTTCATTACCATGTAATAAGGTAACACATGCATCGTGGTTAAGTGCATTGATTCCTAAGATTTTTCTTTTTTTCATTCTCAATAACCTATTGTTGTTTAACCCAGTCTATATATAAGTATTAAATTAAATCCTTAAAATGTAAAATAATTTCGTGAGTGAAACGAGCGAACCCTATACCGATAAGGTTGTAATAGAAATCTTCTTTACTAAATCCATCTGCGTTACTAAGTGATGTTCCTTGATACACCTCGTATAATAAACCTATAGAAGTACTTAATAACATCGCATCTAATTGTGGGTAAGGTAAAGTATCAGAGTATATAGTAAGAGATGTGTAGAAGAAATAATACAAACCAAACGAAGTAGTGAAGTGTGCTTTCTTATCCAATTGTAACTCCATAGTATCATCACTAATTCTGAAATTACTATCTTGTGAGTATAAAGACCCTGCAAGGAATAACATAAGTATAATGAATAGGTATATAGTGTTTATCATAATAATAAATATATAACAAGATAAGAAAAGCAACGCAATAAATAATAACGCGGACGATAGGTTTACCTCTTAGGTAAGAGTGTTAATAACTCTCTATAGGTGAAAAAAGCCACGCCGATATATGAGCAAGTATGGCCTTCTGACATATTGTCATACATTTTCCGATTCACGATTAATAGCCATGGGTGGCCTTTATCTGGAATCTTTACTGACATTATGTCATGTGTAATTATTATTGAAGTTACAGGCGTGATGTGGTGATGTGGTGATGTATTCGAAGTGGTGAGTATCACTACCCAGTACACTATTCAGTACGCCATTATTGTACTCACGTGAGTAGTATTGTACTCAGTATAATTGTTGCATTAAGGAGATTACGTGGTTTATTCTCCTTATAATAATTGTTGCATTAATCTTTAGTGCTAGCTTTAGTTGTGTTGTATCTCTATATAGGTAGTATGCTTGTATCTTTTTTAAGGTTAACGCACTTCGAGTATCACTTCAAGCCATGGGTTAATGTATTACTTTAAGCTTTTGCCGGGCGGATTATAGGGGATATTGGCGAGATTGAGAGGGTAATCCAAGTGAATCGCACGCATATTTAGCTATACAGCCACTCTAATATAAGGCTTTTTGCCAATACAAGTCAAGTAAAATCGCTCAATTATCTAAAGTTTTTTGAAATTCTTCGAAAGGAATGTACTCTAATTCGGGCGATTCTATTAAAGTATCACTTGAAGCGATAGGTAATTCGCTCGTGCTAGTCGTGGGAATAGCCTCAAACTCGTCTATATTGGTTTGAATCGTGATATCTTTTTGTAGTAATTCATCTATTGCTATCACTAATGGAACATCCCTATGGCGATACCAACCCTTTTGAGTACTGGCTAAAGTGTATATGCAGTTCAAACATAACACTCTAAGGTTGTCTAATTTGGTATTATTATGGTCTTTATCAAGAAAATCTATCACTAATGGGGGTGTTTTGTCCAAAATATTAGTACAATCATACCCGCATTCACTACATTTTTGTTCTAAATACGCTTCATTTAACGCCTTTTTCAGTAATACAGTCTCACGAAATGGTGAAGGATTCTCTCCAGTAAGTATTTTTTTCAAATCATACGGCGAAACCTTAGTACTATTACGTTTTCTAACGCCTTTACTACTGGGTAATGGTGTCCATAATTCGTATTGTTTAGCGTATTTCCTGAATGTTTGATACGATAAATTAATATACTCCGCTGCCATTCTCATACTTTGAGTGGATTTGATTGCATACTCAACGCGTTGTCGAGATGGTTGCTTAGATGGTCTACCACCTACGTTCTTATTATTAATACTAATGGCCATAACAAATTCCTATATAAAATTAAACCTTGACAGATAGATGTAATTGCAGTAGTATTTTATGTTTTAAATACCTATACTAATAACACCTATGTATGATAATAACTATCATGTTCTGATATAAAGTGTTATAAAGTGGGTAATGGTGGGGGAATATACCTAACTGGTATATTTATCGAAGATATCGAGTATCTTCTTGGGTAGGTCGTGTTTAATACAAATTAATATAGTGAGTACCACTATTAACTGATTAGTATATAAATTAGGGGGAATGGAAACTTCGAGTGCAACGAGAACTGCAGCAATCATTTGGAATGTATATAATAGCCGTTGGCGAATATGGTGTTTCATACGTAGTATATCTCTATCATGTATATAAGTATAGAGAATGATACGAAATGTTATAAATAAAATATTGCGAAAAGGTTGACTTTTACATTATCAACCCTATAAGGTTGATTTGGTCGTAGACCGTATAATAGCCGTTGGCGAATTCAGAGTTTCATATTCAAATACAAAAGATATCCCATTACTATCGTGTTAGCAAAAATAATTAATGCGTGGTCTATATGAATCATATCGTATCTATCTTTAGATAAATCTTTAGATAAATCTATCTTTCCCATAGAAAGGATTTATCACTAATCATTCTTTGATATTATTAATACTCTATCTTTATACTTTATGCTAAAAACTTCATAACCACTATCTTGTATCACTTTTATAGTTTGATTTATAACTGATGATGGTATTGATTTATACTTTTTATTAAGTATTACTCTAACAATTTGATTATTGATATCTACCAATATACCTTTCTCATTAGTATAATTCATTTTACCAATACCCTTATTTAACCCATGAGCACAAAATGAACACACTAACCCTTTTACTTCAAAAATTAAGGTATCCCCACTTGATTCTCTTCGAGTTGGTCTTTGACCGTAATCGTTCTCTACTACAATTTGGTCTTTGACCGTAATCCCATTAGGTGAACCTTTAGGTGAACCTTTAGGCGAACCTTGTAATAAATCACTACAAACCACCATAATGATTAACCATATTATAATACTCCACCACTTTGGTAATAAATCTACGGTCGTAGACCAATTCATATTACATATCATCCTGATATCAACTGATACGCTAATATACTAAGTATTATAATTAACACAATTCCTAAAACCTTACAACTCATCTCTTCAAAGTTACTCATCATCATCCCTATCTAATTTATCAAATTTAATCTCACGCAATAACACCACCACTACTACACAATACACCATACTAATAATACCCATTCCTATAATACCTTTTAAAAACAAACTACTCTCTACAATAATCATTTGATATCACCATCATTATCATCATATACTCCATCATATATCGGTTTCTTCTTTATATTCGTTGTATTGGTATTACCACCATTCCAATCTTTATCTATCTCATCCACAAAGTACTCCGCTCGTTCAACACTTTCTTCCAACTCGGTCGGGTCATATTCTTGACCTACATCATCAATAACTTTTGGTCTTTGACCGTTGGTATCATTAATCGCCATTTTTAATAAAACTCTTGACCAATCCTCTATATACGATATACCAAGATTACCGATTGTGATGATTAACTTAAATATCTCTTTTAATAATGACCGTATTGTAGATTTGGAATGTGCATTTGGTCGTAGACCGTTACTCGATGAGTGTTTCATATTATCTAATTTTGACATCAATTTCTCCACCAATTCAATTCATCTTGGTCGTAGACCGAATACATAGGAAGTTTCATCATATAATAATGTTTATTTCCTATCTCTACATAATCGGGTATATCATTATGCAATTCTTGATTTATAATTGTAATACTTAATTTATCTCTATTTTCAAGACTTAAATAATCCGGCCATATCACCTCTAATTCACTCCAACAACCATATAAAGGATTATCACTTGGCACGATTCTATACGGGATAATCTCGGGAGTGATTAATGATAATCCATACTCAATTGGTCGTAGACCGTCTTTAACCATTTGAATTGGTATCATTGAATTATTGTTTAATCTTGATTGAAGTATATCGGGTTGGCCTTTTAATACACTAACCATTAATGTAATAAAAACCAATATTATATGTAATTTACTAATTCTTGTCATTTATATCCTTTCGAGATTGTGAGAATGATTTGGGGGGATTCGTTAGAATCTTCCCCAAACACTCTCGAGTCTCGTACTTTGTCGTATTGTTCCGTTCCTATATATATACATATATAGAATCTAAAAAAAAGTCGTTACTTTGTTTAGCAAGTCGTTACTTTTTTACTCATCATCTTCAGTTGGCTTTCTTACAAACTCCGATGTCTTATCTTTGTGGCAACTATCACATAGTATCTGAACATTATCTGCTTTATTATTACCACCCACACTCCACTCTACATGCATATGGTCACCATCATTGTGAACACCTACTCTAACATCACAACTATTACACTTACCATCTTGTGTCTGCCACACAAGTGATTTAGTTTTCCAATCAATCGCTCTGTTACCATCACGAACTGATATACCTGTGGCTTTTAAAAACGAATCATGGTTCTTCTTTGAACCCAGACTACCGAATACCTTATCGAACTCTCTCACTAATCCAAATACCAATTTCTCGTTATTCTTAGGATGTGACTTCATCTCATCAAAAAACCAATCATCTGTAGTTGGGTTAACACCAAGTGTAGTTCTCAAGTTCTTCATCAAATCTTCTGAGAACTCCCAAAACTTCTCGTAGTCCTTAACCACTATCTTCATAGAATCTTCCTGTCTATATAATACTCTGATGAATGATAGGAAAACTCTCCAACCCTGTAATCCCCACAAATCAGGATTATCAATATCATCTTTCTTACTCAAGATAACCGTCGTGTGAAGTTTGGTGAAGATGTGGAAAATATCTTTCCAAGATTTTGAAATGGTATCGTTCTCTCCGAACTCTATCATTTGTTTACTGGTGATATTACCACCCCAACCATACTTCTCAAAACCAACACATTGTAGTATCAACTTTGCTTGTCCATATCTCTTACCATTTAATCCAGCAACATCCCAATAGTTACATAGTTTTTCCCAATTAGGGTCATCGGTATCATCAACAACTATACCGAAGTTATTGAAATCCCTTGCATATGCCATGACAGCATTTTGTTCGGCAGTTATAGTTTCCATCGGTACTAACTTGCTGTTACCAGTATTCAAACTCTTGAATATCTTAATGTGTGATTCCATTTGAGCCTCATGTATAACTGAATTACACTTCACTTCATCAAGAATACCATTTATCAAAATCTCATATATAGGATTACCCGTGAAATCCTCAAACTTCATCTCAGAAGCACTAATCGTTTTACCCTCTGAATGTCCTATGAATTTTAACACTGCACCCGTTGGTAAAGCCAACACGTTGTTGAAGAATTTTTGTAGTGTAACCAATCTCTGTTGAGCATCAATCACATCCAACATAGTACCCGTAGGTGTAATACCGAATATATATTGTGAGTGAACCTCACCTCTTAATATCGCGAGTAGTAACTCTTGTTGTTCTACCATATCCTTAATGAAGTGTCTCTGATAACCTTGTGGAATGGTCCAAATATTATTTAAATTAACCAACACCCTTTTACTTGGTAAAGTTAGTGTTTTGTCAGTATCAAAAAATAATGACCTCAAAGAAATACGTTCCAGTATGTGTTTATCAAAGTCAGCTGTAGTAGTGAGTAACGTTGTCATTCCGATATCTCGAAAGGGATTCCATATTCCGTCGTTTATCACCGTCCTTAGTGTCTGTTCATCTATGTTATTCATTTTACTTTCCTCTTTTTATTATTCATTAGTTAATTATTTTACTCCATTATATTATATAGAGTGGAAAAAGAAGCGATTGCCATACTTTTATTTTCACTTTCTTTACAAACTTTCTCGTAATGGTTGGTTGAACTCTTTCAAATCCCCAACACCCTGTGATAATAACTTCTTCTTAAATCTTTCGTGCATCTGATTCAGTGCTTGTCCTTGTTTCGTAGTTAAACCGCCATACTTGACCACACCTTTATTAACACTTGATAAAAATTCTTGTGAACGAATCATATAACTTGAAGTGTAATCACACTTAAATAGTATATCGTGTACTATTTTAATTTTAGCTTGTATCCTCTCAATCTTTTGTGTCTTTTCCAACCGAGTTTCTGTATTATCTTTATTCCGCCAAGTGATATAATTCTTAACAATATTCAGTATGCCATTGTGCATCTTATCTGTAATCTTCCTACCACCACCTATCGCAGTTTGCATACTCGTAACAAATTCTTTGTATGTATCATTCATATAGTAATCAGTATCTTGTAATATATGATTTAATTGTTTATATGTTTTATCATACTTATCCAAATTATCATTTATCCGTTGTGGTACACTCATGCGATAGTACTCTCCACATCAGCCCACATCAATATAGAACATAAAAGTTTTTCATCACTATCCGTCCACTTGTAATCTTCATCATTTATTTTATTTTCCCAATAAACTTCACCAGACGAGTGGTCATATATGTAATCAATCTCAACATCATCACCATCATAATACCACACTATTGCTAAATCTGTAATACCATTTACAATATGTGCTTTCATCCATTCACTAAAAACACCACACTCATCCATTAAAGCGAGTAGTGTGATATTTCTTAAAGAGTTGCCAAATCTAATACCTGTTTTTGGAGTTCGTATTTCTTCAACCCCTATCATATAACTTGAACTATAAATAGTTTCGTGACGGTCCATAACCTATATCCCCATTTGTGATAACGAGTTCCAAGTTCCCTCGAATCCCACCATATCCGATTCATCATCCATAGTACCACACATTCTATTCGTCATATCATCTTCCAACTCAACCATCAACTCTTCTTGAGCTGATTTACTCATCCAATTCATCCGATGAAAATATTTACCAGCTTCACCAAACTCATTCTCACCAACTCTCCACATCTCAACCACTTTGATTGAATCTGATTCAGAAGAAAATACATACTCAACTATGAGTTTGTTTCCTTCGAAGTTAGTTGAAGAATCGAATTTCCCAAGTGTTTTTTCAAATACATATGTCATACTACTGGTTTCCTTTATTTAAGTTCATTGTTTTTTTAATATTTTCCTCTTTACCCATTCTGGTTACTATTTCCTTAAACCAGTCAGAGTTAATTGCTTTGTTAAACTCAATAGTTGGATTGTAATTCTTATTTGTTCTTTTATCTTTCATCATTTTTCCCTTTTTGTCATATATGAATATAACACTAAAAGCCTATACGAGTCAAG
>Ga0114994_10000314_pt1 | contig 31262 bp, 13 predicted proteins | sample ArcticOcean_MG_C_9_FD_87043 | JGI IMG/M metagenome (GOLD analysis project Ga0114994, IMG submission 87043) | Marine microbial communities from western Arctic Ocean - ArcticOcean_MG_CB2_152 | ecosystem: Environmental > Aquatic > Marine > Oceanic | place: Arctic Ocean: Canada Basin | collected...
TGGCGCCGTTGACGCTACGGGTCATGGCCGCGCATTTGAACGCGAGGAGCGGCACGGCGGCCGTGGGAGCGCGCTTAGTAGATGAAAATGGAGATCTGCAAGAGGCCGGGGCCGTCGTTTTTAGAGATGGCGGCGCCATGCAGTTCTCAAAGGTCTGGGGTTCTCTCAACCCTCTCTTCCGCTATTCGCGAAGCGTCGACTATAGTAGTGCCGCGTGCCTCATGGTCCGCTCGACCCTCTTAGCCAACGGCTTCGACGAGCAGTTCCGGCCTGCGTACTACGAAGATACCGACTTAGCGATGAGGTTGCGGCACGACCACGGCACGAGCGTGGACTACGTGCCGTTTGCGGTGGCGGTCCACGAGGGGTCTGCTACGTATGGAGGTGACCGTATTGCCGAGAAGGAGCGCCAGATGGATAGAAATAGAGACACGTTCGTGCGCAAGTGGTCCGCAGAACTGAGCTGCCACTATTCTTCGATGATCCCCTGGGCAAGTCGTGGGGCGTTTTTACTTGCCACACGCCATTCTAGTTTACGGGTGCTCGTCCTGGACCACGACACGCCCTGCGCTTCGAGAGATTCGGGAAGTGTCCGCATGCTCAACTTCATAAGGGTGTTACTTGGTAGAAGACACCACGTGACCTTCGCCGGCGTCGAGAGTAGTAGTGATGACGCCTGTGCGTTGCCATTGCAAGTCTTGGGCGCGCATGTCACAAGCGCCGGGCTCTTGGGCTTCCGCAGTTTATCGGTGAAGTGCGACTACGACCTCATAATTGTCTCCCGACGTAGTGTGGCCAAGGCCTGGCTACCGTTACTACGAGCGGTGTGCCCCGAGGCGCCCCTCGTCGTGGACACGGTAGATTTGCACTTTTTGCGGGAGATTCGCGAACTGGCGTTAGCAAAAGGCTTCGCCTACGACACGGCGTTATCCGCGGCGGAGAACGCCCGCCACCTGCTCTACGAGCACCCAGCCCTCGGAACGACCAAGGCTTGGCGCTCTTATGAAGAGGGCTACGCCACCGAACTCCGCGTCATGAACGCCTCGGACGCGACGATCGTGGTCAGCGGCGCGGAACGCCGGGAATTAGAAGCTTTAAAATTGCAGGGCGCTCTACGTCCTGCTTTACCGGTCGCCATCATCTCGAACATCCACGACATTATGAATAAACGCCAGGAACTAATGTCGTTCTCGCAGAGGAAAGGCGCTTTATTCGTGGGCAACTGGCAGCACCCGCCAAATATTGACGCCGTCAAGTTTTTGCTGGAGGAGGTTTTGGTCAGAGACGAGCTCCAAGCGCTGCCGGACGACTTCGTCGTGCACATCGCCGGCGCGGGGACCCAACCGGCGTGGCTTGCACAAACTACAAAAGCGGGCCGCTTCGAGGTCGTGAACCACGGCTTCCTGGCCTCTTTAGCACCTCTCTATGCGTCGTGCCGCGTGGCCCTGGCGCCGCTGCGGTACGGCGCCGGCGTGAAAGGTAAAGTCAACCAGGCGATGCTTCACGGGGTGCCTGTGGTAGCTACCCCAATCGCCGTGGAGGGCATGCACATTTCTGGGGAGGAGGCTTTTGTTGCTGATGGCGCCAAGGACTTTGCGAAGAAATTAGTGGAGATCTACGTGGACGAGGCGCGGTGGCGCCGCGTGCAACGCGCGGCGAAGGAGAGCGTCGCGCGCCACTTCTCCGTGGACGTGGCCGCGGCGCGCTGGGCGTCCCTGGAGAAGGAGCTTTCACTTTCGAATGATGCGCTGCGCCAGGCCCTTTCCGAGGGGTCCTCCACGATTCAGAAACGAGCGTCCTGTTCTCGACAGGGACGGTACGGGACGCACAGCCTCGTGTCATTAAGAGACCGCCGGGCCGACGCCCCGGCCTTCGTGGGCGTCGAACTGAAGCCCGGTGCGACGCTCAAGTCCTTCGCACCCTCGTCGGACCTGCGGTTCCACGGCGTCGACGCGGACGACCTCGAGACCGTCTGCGCGGCGCACAAGGCGTGCGTGGGCTTCTGCTTGCGGCCCGAGGCCACGTCGCGCGTGTTCCTGTCGCCCATCGAGGCGATCACCAAGGCGGAGGGCCCCGGGCCGGCGCGCTGCCAGGCGGCGCCCGCCGCGCCGCCCACGGACGCGGTCGCCTTTGCGCGGGTCTCCCAGAAGGCGCCCCACTACGTGTTCGCTGCCCAGTACAAGACGCGGAAGTGGCATGTTTCTAGGGACGCGGTCGAGGCGTTCTGCGCGTCGGAGAAGACGTGCACGGCCTACTGCCAGAACCCCGCGGGCAACACGCTCTTCTACGACAGAAAGGTCGGCGAGATGCGGCCCCGCGGCAAGCCCGACGCGGTCCCGCCCGGTTGGGTCTGCGTGAAAGCTCGGCGGGTGTTTGACGCGCCGCCGGTGGCGCCCGCGCTCGTGGGTGGGGTCCCCGTGCCGGCGCCGCGGCGGCGGAAGTCCCCCTCCGCGTCGAAGCGGGCGGTGCACAAGGGGGGGCTCTAGTTGTAGTATGTTGTGACAATACAAGGTACATTAGTAGTCCTCCACCTCCGGACTCCTTGGCCGGAGCATGGTGGAAGCGCTGTACCCACTCAATCCAATCGCGGCAGTTCTCGTGTCCACGGCGTGCGCCCAGAGCATAGGCACCGAGACAAAATCACCAGGAAGAATCACGACGCGATAGCACGCATGGAGCAGGCTCAGACCCGCCATATCCGGTTCCTTCGTCGCACCCTCACACGATTGGAGCGAAAAAGTCTTGGCCAGCGCGCACCATACCTTCTTTCCCGAGGCGAGGTACTGCCACGCCGAACCGTACGGCGGGTCGCAATGCAGCGCTCCATGTTGTGGCAGGGACACGACGTATGCACACCAGTTTTCGCGGTCGACGGTCGACGCGCCACTAATAGATGCCATGGCGTCGCTGAGTAGCGCCGTGGCAGACCGTGTCGCTCCGGCGTCCACAACGTTATGGGCCTTTGGGAACAGAACCGTGACACACCGCATCGATGGCGTGGCGCTTGACGCCATCGACGATTGACGCCATCGACGCTTGACGCTCGACGCCATCGGCGCTTGACGCCATCGACGCGACTCCAAAACTAAAAACGTTGACGCTGAGCCACCATGGTGCCGTCGTCAAAGCGCGCTATCGTGTCCCGGCCAGTCATGTAAACGGTTTCTCCCTGCCCCGCGTACCCCTTGACGCTCGCCTCGAACGATAACTGCTTCCGTATCGCCGCCAGCGACGCCCAAGTATTGTCTCCGCCCCGCACGACAAAGGGCAGCGACGCGGCGCCCTCGATTTCACACGCTCTATATCCTTCGGCGATGGACTCGAACTCACGAAACGGTCGGAAGGCATCAGTAGTACTGGCCATTTGAGGATGCCACTGGTTAGCTGTTCAGACGTGCATTAAGAATGGACCATGGTGTGCATTATGTGCATAGGGACTTCAGGACGACGCAGCGATTGATCACACGTCTCCTCGGCTGCGCGGTGCAGCACAGTGGTCCAAACAAACGCGCAAGCGAGCGCTAGGCGTGCTGCCCCCAAGCTCGGGCCGCGTGAGGGAAAAAACCCGTCTTGAAAAACCCGTGCCAACACGATTTCGCGCGCCAGCCGCCCCGCTCAGCCGCATTCATTAGCAGTCTCTGATTGCGGTCGTTTAGAGCTTTGCATACACCCAGTTGACGCGTGCGCAAACACTCAGCTGTAGAGCCTGCAGCGCTGCTCAGGTGTGTGCATATAGCCCTCGACGAGGATGGCCGCCGCCTGGACCGCGGCACGGGACCTGCTGAGCGACACGCAGCTCTGCCGCCAGCTCGAAGCCTCGCCGGCCGACGTCCAGCGCCAGCGCGCCGCGGCGCCCGCGCCGGTCGCGCGCACGGCGCGCGAGCTTAGGGACGCCGCGGCAGAACCGGTTGCGAGCGGCTTCGAAGCGTTAGATGTGGCGCTGGGCGGCGGCGTCGCGCGGGGCCGCGTGACGGAACTGGTGGGACGGGCCGGCGCGGGCAAGACCCAGGGGTGCCTGACGCTCGCGGCGTCGTGCGCCGCGAGAGGGGATGCTATTGTGTATGTCGATACGGAGGGCTCCTTCCGGGCGCAGCGACTGTGGCAGGTCGCCGAAGCAAGAGGTGCTACTGATGCTGATACATTACTGCAAAGAGTGAGCGTGCTGCGGCCTGCCAACCGCGAAGAACTTTTAGCCGCTTTAGAAACGGGCGTCGTCGAGGAGCGCGCGAAACAAGCGGGCGCGTCCTTGGTCATCATCGACTCCGTGGCCGCGGCGGCGCGCGGCGGTTCCAACGCCGGCGGGCGCATGGAGCTCATCGAGCGCCAGCGCTGGCTCGCCAAGGCGGCCGCTGCTTTAAAACGCGTCGCGCATGCGGCAAATTGTGCCGTCGTCGTCACGAACCACGTCATGGCCGACTTCAAGGCGCCCGACGGCACGGACGCCGTGACGGCGGCCCTGGGGTTTACGTGGCACCACGCGGTGAACGTGCGCGTCGTCCTGGACCACGCGCATGGCCGGCGCCGCACGGCGCGCGTCGCCAAGTCCTGCGCCGACGGGGAGACGGCCTTCGCCTACGCCATCGGGGCCGCGGGGCTCATGGCGGCAGGCGAGGAGGAGGCGCCGCCGGTCCTCTCCCCCGAGCAGCGCGAGCGCATCGCGCGGAAGCGGGAAGAGGCGCTCGCCAAGCGGCGGCGGCGGTCCTGAGTTAAGAGTAAGTTGTCCTGTGAATTAAACGCCGCGGTTAGCGTGCGGGTCCTCGAGTTTTCGCGCAGCAAATATATCTTTTCATCGACCACATCACACACCATGTCGTCGTCCGTCGAGGAAGGAACGCCCCTCGTCAATGCGACCGCGACACGCGCCCCCAGGTATTGCTCGAGCGAGGGCCCAGCACGATTTCCTCTAGCTAAGGTTCTGACAGGTTGGGCTTACGTTATCTCGCGCGCGCGTAGGTTCTCGCGCGTGCTGTTGGCGCTCGCTTTCGCTGGAACCGCACTGTGCGGTGTGGCCGTTTGACCCGGCGTCGAATTCTAAACGTGTTCGCGTTTCTCGCGGCGGCGGCGAGAGAGTTTTACCGCGCAGGTCGGCTGGGTGTCTGCGCACAAGGTGCACGGCTCGACGACCACTGAGTTCCCATTCATCCCTGAGGGCTCTTGCCCCTATAATTGTCATGAGGCCATGGATTTATTATCACAAGATGACAAAAATCAGTGTCTGCAATTGAAGAGAAAGATGTGGAACAACAGAAGGTGTTGTATTGGAGCGCCCACCGATCGTTGAGAAGGTCGACGTCGAGGTCGCGGCCAGCGCCGCAGGGGGCGTTCAGCGGCTTGATGCGCAGCGTCGGGAGCGTCGGGCCGTCGGCTGGAGCGCGTGGATGGATAAGAGTCATAAGACGAACAACTGTTTGTTCGCGAAACTTTGTACTGCTGAGGGCAAGTTCGGCGCGACCATGTAACCATGGAATCGGTATATCATGATATATACCTAGTACTACTAGTAGGCCCGGGTAGTACTTCTAGTACTAACACAAAACTATAATTTATTTCCCCTCCGAAGCACCAGCCACCTCCTCGGCGGCGACCTCTGGCTCCACGACCACGGGCCTTAAGTCCTGGAGCGACTTCGGCCGCGCGATTGTCATCGTCGCGCCGCCCAAACCAAAGCTCTCGCCGGAGAACGACGCGTAGGGCCGCACACCGCCGGGCCGCGCCTTTTCGATATCAACTTCTTTGCGCACGTCGGCCACCCGCTTACGCGCCGCCTTTACGGCCCGGAGCGCCTTCCCCGGCGGGCCGCGCGTCGGGAAGAGCGGGTTGGCCTCGAGCGCCCGCCGTTTCTTTGTGGGACTTTTTCTAGCTGACGCCGGGCGCGGCGAGCGCAATGCTAGCCGTTTTTTATCGAAGGTCAACGCCACATCCATCGCATCGAGTCTCCCAGAACGAGATACCGTCCTCCTCGTCCGTAGCGCGTCGATTACGGTCTCCGATGACAGGGGCGGAAGGCGCGGCAGCTGCCGGTCCCAGAACGTCCGGGACGACTCGCGCGACGTGAGCACGGGGATGATAGAGGGCGTCGTCCTTAGTAGCAACTCGCCGTACGACACGCACCGCGGGTCCCGCGACCGCTGCTTGACGAGGGGCTCCACGGCCCTTAACACCAGTTCGTCGTCTACGGTATCCGGGAACCGCGGTTCAAACGGCGCGTAGACGATGTCGTTCAGCCGCTGCGTCTCGGCGCGTACGTACTCCTCCTCTAATTGCCGTTCGCACTCGGACGGCGTCTCCTCCTGTTCCTCTTCTGGAATCACCTCAACGTGCTGTTGGCGCGCCAGCAACAGCGGCGCGATGGCCTGCTCGGCGTAGAACCGCAGACAGGCGTTCGCGACGGCCGCGGCCTCGAGCCGCTTGCGCGCGGCCTCCGCGGCTCGCGCCGCCGCTTTATCAAACACCGCGAGCTCGTCGGCGATCTTCTGGGCCGCTCGGAGCTTCCGCACCTCGACGAACATGGCCTCGACGCGCGCCACCTCGTCCTGGTTGGCCCGGACCCGCTGCGCCCGCCCGTCCCGGACCTTTTGGCGGTCGGCCTCGAGCTTCCGTTGCCTTGCTCGTTCGATGCGCGCCCTCCTTTCATCAGCCTCGGCCTGCTCGCGCGCCTTTTCCTCCTGCTCGCGGCGGTAGATCTTGTCTCGCGCCTCGTCCCCGTTGTTTAGGCCACTGCCGGGGCCCCGCGTCCGCTTCAAGCCCTGATCATCTTCAAAACCCAAAGGCACGTTCGTGAGCAACACCTGCCGCTCCTCGATGTGGAAGACTTGGGATACGTCCACAATGGCCTTGTTCGCATCCACCGTGACAGCAAAAGCCGCCACGGCATCGTACGTCTGCTCCAGTTCCCTTTCGGCCTGGCGCAGGGACGCCCCGCGCCGGTCCTCCGAAATCATGCCCCGCCGACTCGCCTGCTGCCGCTTCGCTTCGTCGCGCGCCCACGACTCGCCCTCGAACTTGCGGGCCGCGTCTTCCTGGAGCTTCTTCAAGGCGGGGCGGTCCCGGTTTTTCTCTTCATCGCTATACCACCGGAGAATCTCCGGGATGGACCACGAACTGTCACTTCTAGATGGATATAGCTGGTACCGCACCGGGGGCGGCGGCGGCCGCGCGGGCACGGCTAACGGCGGCAATGCTACTAATAAGAGCTCGTTGTGGTTCGTTTCTGGTAGACCGCCCGTCATAAGCAAACACGCTTGCGCACGGCGCTTACACCGTTCGCGGTCCGCTAGTCGATTTAAACATGCCGCGCGCTCCGCACTTTTGGCGTACCAGCGCTTGAAGGCATTGGTGTTCTGGGCCAGGCCCGGGACGTTATGCGTCTCCGCTTCCGTTAACACCGTTTTATCAGCATGCGCCTGCCTCGTCTCGTACTCGTTGAAGAAGCGGTTCCTACAGTCGTCGGCGTTGGCGTACCACTTAACGAATGCCTCGACCCTCACTTTGCGCGCCGGACAGGCCCAGTCCTCGGGCTCCGGCGTCTGCACCAACAGCTCTAGAGCCGCGGCGATGACGTCCGGTTGTAAACACGCCAGGCACAGTTCATTTATTTGTGATTGGGTACTACAAGAGCCCCAAGCGGGCGCCACGGGCTCGCCGCTCTCTGCGTTCTCAATCGAAGCTAAAGCCCGCTCCTCCACTTTATTGATGATCAGGTCTTCGTCGAAATCGCCGAACAATTCGATGTCGTCGGGATCGGGCAACGCGTCCTCCGGCTTTCGCATTTGTAATTTCTTCTCTTTGGCGCCGCGCTGCAGTCGCAACATCATCATGATCATGCGCACATAGACGCGCAGATGCCTCCGCTTGGGCGGCACGTAGTTGGCCAGCGCCTCTTCGATTTTGGCCTTGACCTCTTCCACTTTATTGGCCCGGCCGCCCAGGAACGCGGTGCGCGCCTTGAGCCGGAGGGCGCTCTGTGCTAAACGCGCCTGCAACCTTAGAGCTTTGGCGGCGGGGTCCTTCTTCCTGGGCTTCTCGGCGACGGCCTCCGCCACTGCTTTGGGCGTCGACGGCATGACGACGGGCGCTTTGAGAGCTGCGACCTCCACGACGCCGTCGTTGGGCTTGGACGAGGGCTTGAACGCCGCCTTGTGGGCGGCCTCCTTCTTCGCCTGGGCGCGCCCGCCCCGCACGAAGGGCACGTCTTCCTCCTCTTCTGACGACTCGGCCTTTTCAAAGGAGAAGTCCTCCTCGGACGAGTGGAAGGAACTTTCATCATCGCTTTCCGCCGGGGCGCCCGAGTACCACTTCTGGAACGCCTCGACGCGTTGCGCGGCCTCCGGGTCTGTAGCTGCTTTTGCAAGGTCGTCGGCAGTCGGCGGTACGACGCCTTCGGCCTTGGCGGCCTCCATCATGGCCGGGTTTCTGGCCGCGAAGGCCATCTCCCGCTCCAAGAAGTCGCGCCGTACTGGTCCACTACGTGGCCACCAGTGCTCCCACGCGTCCCACCGCCGCTTCGCGTCCTTGTTCCTTTCTCTTACAATAGGCTTCCAGTCGTCCGCTTTACAGAGCTCCAGCCCTGCCTCTTGGATACTGACTTTGACGGCCTTGTCCTTGAGTGCAGCATTAAGCTCCGTCAGCCGCGCCTCCGGGGACAGGTCACCCCACCCGATCCCGACTTCGCCCTCGGCCAGGACGCCCAGCTTCGGGAAACATAAAGTGCGGAACGGGAGGCTTGCCTTCAATAGAAGCTGGCGGGCCGTGTCCTGTAACCCCTTGCTGAGTTTATGCGTCCCGTCCGGCGGCCGTTCCGTGACGACCGCGTAGGCGATATAATCCTGATCGGGTTCCAGGCCCTCCAGATCCACCGTGGCGGACCCGTCTATACCCTCCACGATCGTACCCGCGAGGATGTCGTCGTACGACGGTACATCGATCGACGCCAGCACGTGCACATCTAAAAGACACGGCGTCCGCCGCGCCTGTTTTAGAACGTCCTTGTCATCCTCCACCAGAGGGTCGTACGTGACACTAAGCGTCACACGGACCACGTGCGCGGCCTCTTCCTCAATCGTGACCTCCTCCACCGCATTCACGAGCGCTTCGATGGCCGTCACCGCGGGCCCGAGCCTCGACCGGACCAGCGCCGCGTCGAGGCTCCGCGCGAAGACCAGGAAGTCCTGGAAGTTTCCCCGGTCGCCCCCGTGCCGGCAGCGGTGCGCCTGCTTGTACAAGTCTCTCACGACGCCCTTGTCGACGCCCAGGGGACCGCCGCTTGCGGCGACGGGCCACTGCATCAGGCGCGGGAACGGCAATAGCCGCTTCTTGTCGTCTTGCGCTAACAGAGAATTGAAGATCTCGAACAATATCAAATCGTACGCGTCGAGTAAAGCTCTTTCCGCTTCTAACGGGTCAATGCTTTCACAGTCCTCCTCCTCCGCCGCTTCCAACTGACTTCTAGCGTGGGCCTGGTCGCGCAACTGCTGTTCTAATAACCGCCGGGCCTCCTCCTCCTCCTCCCGGAGCTGCCTCGCGAGCTCCGCGGCGGCTCTCGCTCGGGCCGCGGCCTCGAGCTGCGCGAGCCGCTTCCGCCGCTCCCGCTCGGCGTCGTCGACGCCCTCCTCGAAGACAAAGCCCCAGTGCCGGCCGCGCACCCCTCTAATAGGTTCGTCCCGCTTCTCCTGGAGTCGCTGGCGCTTCTCCTGCATCAGCGCCCGGATTTCGTCCGCCTCCAAGCCGCCCAGCGGTTCCGCGCAAAGGGACTGGGCCTCCGTCCGGTTCTGCTTGAGGAGGGCCCAGCCCTTGGGTTTGGTCTTCTTCTTTTGGAAAACCAGACCCTCAATGCCGTTCGCTTCCACGGGCGTGGGCTTCACGGGAGGCTTGACCGGGTCCTTGATGCCCCTCATAGCTTTCCGTGCCCGTTCCGCGCCCTTCCGCAGGTGTTGGTCCGTGAGGGACGACGAGAAGGAAAATGCTTTCAATTCGTTCCCGGGATTGCACTGGCCCTCGGCGACGCTCGAGGTGATGTAGGGCGGCCGCCACTCGCCCTCCTCTTCAGTCAAAGGCGGCCGCCAGTCCTCTATTTTCGACAGTTCCACCAGCGATGATACAGTGTCCAATGCTACTGGCGCCGCCGGCAACAAATTGGCCTTGATGTCTAAGGACAGCCGCTTGTGCGGGATTAGCCGCGGATCGTCGGGGGGCAACGGACCCAGCTTCCTCTCTTTCAGTAAGACTTGCTTATAGGCGTTCGTGCCCGGGAGGGGCGGCGCCACGCGCCTGTCAACCGTTTTGAGCTGCGTCCCCGTAGTATTTGAAGGCGCGTCCCGCGCTAATGTAGCGGAGGGCGAGCAGGGCTGCGTCACGGGGCGCTCCTCGTCATGCGCGGTGCCCGGCCGAGCGGTCGCTTTTGCCGGCGCCAGGTGCGCGGGATAGGCCTGTCGCGGGCCGCGGTCCCCGACATGGGTCACGACGCCCGCCGGCGGGCCCTCCGGACTGAAAACAGGACCCTTGCCGAAGTAGGTGAGGACCGTGCCCGGCGTCTGCGGTTTCCGTTCCACCGTGTCCTTCTCAATGACTTTCTTTTCAATTTTTGCCGGCGGCGTGCCGGGGGGCTTCTCGGAGCTTTCGCGCCCGCCCAACAAAACCGCCCTACTTCTATTTAAAGCGCCCACGTCCACGTCGCAGCCTCTGAATTTATAGGTCACGAAGTGCTGCTCTTGATCAAAAGGCGCGTGCTGCTGGCGCGGGGGCGTCGCCGGCCGCGTAATAAAGTAGTCCCGGCCGAAGACGTCCCGCCGCCGCCTCTTTGCTAGTAAAGAAGCGTGGTCGGCGTAGGCGACTAGGAAACGCCAGAGGTCCGGGTCGCCCCCTTTTGCGGGCGGCAGTATAATAAGTGAAGAGGGCCCGCGCGACACGGGGAAGCGCTCCCGGGCTTGCAGCCCGTCCTGGTCCAGGACCCACCGTACCACACACTCGTCCGAAGCTGTTAATAATGCGTAGACTTCACCGTGGCTTTTGGTCGTGATGTGCGTGATCGCTGCGGCGTGGCACGTGTGCGTTATAGTACGAGTAGACTCTTCCTCTTCCCGGGGGACCATCCAGACCTCCAGTTCACCCGTGCTGGAGCCGAGCACGAGCTCCCGTAAATCGGGAAGTGCGCCCCCGGCGTGCTTCCGCGGCTCGAGCACGCACGCGGCGCCGTAGGGGTGCTCCTCGGACGGCGGTCGCTGGTCTGACGCGTCGAGCCGCCCCACTAGCGGAAAGCGCATGTCTCCGTCGTCTTCATCGAGCACGGTCGCCAAGTCCCACACGCGGACCTCGCCGTCGGCACTAACTATTAGAACTTGCGTTCCCATGGCTTGGATCAGTAATATGCTTGCACCGTGCTGCGGCAGGTTGAAGTCCGAGTGGGAGCCGATATCTTTGGACCAGCCGCAGACCTGGCCCGACCCGTAGCCCGCCACGTAGACCTCGCGCTCGCCGAACATGAGGGCCGCACACGCCGAGACGTGTGACGCCGCACCGACTAAGCGTCTAGGTTCCCTGCCTCGCTGTCGCGACGCCGGGGTCACGATATCCAAATCGCCGTCTTCAAAACCGATGAGATAGCCCTCTTGGGACGCACCCATGGCGGTCGGTTGGGCCCGCAAGGACCCTTCAGCGGGATCGCCCCGCAAACAGTTCTTGGCCAGCGTCACCAGGACCTCGCCCGCGGCGTGCAACGCCACGATGTCGCCGCCCACGTCCCCGATTCGCCGTTCGCTTTGAGCGTGGTGCGCCACGCAAGATATAACACTGCGGCCGGCGCACACGACGATTCTAGAACCCTTGCCAAACACTGTCACAAAACCGTCGCTGGACATGGGGAGGAGCTGGGGCAATCTAGCGCAACACACGGCCACGCACCCCTCCTGCGAGACGTGCCAGCCCCGTACCGTGCCCGCGGCGTCCGCCACGAGTAACATGCAGCAGTCCTCCGTCTCCGCATCCACCAAAGTAGAAGCGAGCGGCGCGTAGTTCCGATGGTCGACCTTGGCCTTGGCCTCGGCCTGGTGGGCGCCGTCCAAGAACCACAACCGCGTCGCGGCGCGGCGCATCGTCGCGGCGCGCATTTTTTTGGCCTGCTTCGGACTCGTCGGTTCGGTTTTAGGAGATGGCCGTTCCAAGGCGGCGAGGACGCGGCTCGGGGCGTGGAGGTGCGCTCTACATAATTCCGTCGAGGCCATGGCGCCGTTTAACTTCGCGCCATTGGCCAGGGCCTCGCCCGTGTAGGCGTCCCAGCACCAGTAGTCCCCCTTGGCACTCAACGCAATCAAGACCCCAGCGGCGTCCGACGACGCGAGGGCTGTTATGGTATGCTCCTTGGCTACCGAAATCAATAACCTTTGCGGCGCCTTGACATCGAGGGCATCCCAGCCCCGCACCGCGTGGCACCGCACCGCGCCGTTGTACGCGACCACGAGCTCCCCCAGGTTGCCGTGAATGCAGCAGGCGGTCGGCGCGGCCTCCAACACCAGTAAAGGCGCGTGCACAATAGTGTCTTCGGACGCGATGTAGGCGTGGACCTCTTTTTCCTCGTCGAAGACGGCCACGAAGCACCCTTTTCTACGAGGAACATGTAATAACGAGGACGGTACGATGCCCCCAATCGTCCTCTTCGTCGCGAGCCTTTGGCACGTCGCGGGCCGCTTAACATCTTTGAGGGGCCAGCGCCACAGCGTCAGCGTACCCTTGGCGTCGCAGGCCAGCGCGAGCTCGTGGTCCGCGTCGAGTGCGGCTGCTTTGGCCTGAGGTTGGGCGTCCCAGCGTTCGCTCGCTTTCACCTGCAGCGCCCACGACGACGCGTAGGTCGCCATGAGGCTGCCCTCTGCCTTGACTGAGGGCCGGGACGGTGTCTTCGACGCTGCTCCGGTAGGTCGCGTCAAGACCGCTCTCCGACCGCCTCGATCGAGGTGTTCGGGCTGCCTTTGCGCGCCCACGCGGCTGCGTCTCAGGCCGGCCGCGGCGCTGAGTTTTGGCAATACCCGCGCGCAAAGTCGTACAGATTTTTTGGCTCCGTGAGCTATGCCCCGAGTCGTCGCCCGCACGGCCTGGCGCGTCAGAATTTACCAAGCACGGGTCCACGCCGTCCGGAACACCCGCACCCGACATACGGTTGCAAAAAAGCTGTGCGAAGCCCGCAGCGCACGCGTATATACCGGACCTGCCCATAAGGGGCTGCGTCGGTACGCTCAAACGCTTTGAGGCACAGCCAGAGACCAAAGGCTGCGGCGAACGAGACCACCTGCGCACCGCCCATAGCCGCGAAGGCAAAATGGCGTTCCGTGGTACGACCACGCTCAGCACCACCGCGCGCGGCACCACGAGCCGCGCCCTCGTCTTACGCCCCGCGAACGCTAGTAAACGCGCCAGCAAGAAGCGCCGCACGGTTGTTGAAGTCCCCGGCGGCGAGATCGTCTTGGACGTGAGCCCGACCGACGCCGGCTGCCAGGCTTTAACAGCACTAGCGAAAGCCGCGCAGTCGCCCTCTTTGATAACACTGGCCGCGCACTTCCCGCGACGAAGCGGCGCTTCTACAAGAGATGCGAAGGCTGTTGCCGATGCCGCCAAGGCTTTATGCAAGGGCGCCGCAAGTACACACTTACGAGGTTTAGAAATCTCCGGCACGATCCCCGAGGCGTCTATTCAAGCGGCCCTTACGACGATCATGCACACGAAACTTAATGTACAGTGCGGCCTGAGGTACGTCACTTTAGATGGATTACAGTTGGGCGAAGGGAGTGCAAGGATGTTATTAGGAGCCCTGGGCCGGTGCCCGGCCTCCATTATTAGCTTAAGACGGTGCGGCTTGACGGACGGCTCCGCGATCCACGTGGCGAACTTAATACGAGCCCACGCGGCGCAGCGGGACGAGGCGGCCTGGGCCCGCGGGTTGCGGGGCACGGCCGTGAAACTCCCGGGCGAGGGCGGTTTACGCGCTCTGGACCTGACGCACAACTTACTTGGCGACGGCCTGTGCGAGCACGTGGCGTCGGCCCTGTCGAGCGACCAGCATCTGCTAGCATTAAACCTGAGCGGCAACCGCGTGACTGGCAAAGGTGCATCTTTTTTAGCGAATGTGCTGGTGGACGCGCCGGCAGAAGGCAACGCTTTACTCTGGCTGGGGCTGGAAGATAATGAAGGCTTCCTGGACGATGCTTATACTAAAACGTGTCAGGTCTTGGCGACGCGGCGGGACGCACCTCTGAAACACATGAAGGAAGCGGACGCCGCGGCCCGCCAATTGGTCGAGTGCTGGTTAAGAGACGCCACGACGACGCCGCCCGTGGACTTGGTAATTGCCAACGCGAGGACGCCGCCGACCCAGTTTGCCGCCGAGCTGTTCGCGCGGCGTTGTGGCACGCACGCGCCCGCGCAAAGATTTAGAAGTCCCGAGGAGTTGGACGCGTGCTTAAGGGGTGTTAGAGTGGACGTCGCGCACGCCCGGGAGCTGCGCGCCGCGGACGCCTGCGTGCGCCGCGCGGCCAAGGCGTTACGGCGGGACGGCGATGTGGATGCCTGGGCTTTGAGTCTAGCTTCCTCCGACGGCTGCGTCTCCACAGCTTCGATTAACTCCGCGCTGGCTCTGTTGCTGCAAGGGATCCCCCACGCTTTAGTTGACGCGGCGGCCCGGAGGCTCGACGCTTTAGCGGGGCGGGCGGCGACCGTGCGCCTCCCAGCGACGGCGCTCGCGCTCGCCTTGAAGCGGGCCGCCGATAGAGATGGAGACGCGCACGCGGCGGCGCGGGACGATAGTGTGGGCGCTGTGCTGGACAACGTGGACGCCCACCTGAAGACCAAGGGGCGCGTCGGGCTCTACCAGGAGATCGTGGGCCAGACCCGGGGCAAGGCCTGTGCGTCCGTCGCGGATTTACGGGATTTCCTGGCGCGGGAGGGGCTCGGCGCGGTGGCCACGACCCCCGCCACGGACCTGGGGGACGAGGCGGCCTTCGTGGCGTCGGCTCGAATGCGGAGAAAGAAGACAACCAAGGTCGCCGTGGCGACGGACGCAGAGAGCGGCGACCTCGCGTCGTATTTACTCGCCCTGGCGGGCGCGCCGAAGCGGCTGACGGCGGCGCAATTAAGCGCCGCTTTAACGGACGCGAAGCGCCGGGCCTTGCGAGCGTTAGACGTCGCGTCCAGTGCGTTAGCTTTAAGAGGAGCGGCCCGCGCCTTGGAAGCCCAGGGCGATGTGGAAGAGTGGTGCCGGTCCCTGGACCCGGACTGCACGGGTGTTGTCACGAAGGCGACGCTTATTGAAGCGTTGGTGCGGGCACAGCCGGCGCTGGCGGCGGCGGGCGACGCGGCGTTACTAGCGGCCTCCATGCAAGCCGACGCCATCTTGGCCTTCGCCGGCTGCGACGACGCCGACGCCGAGGTGAGCGACGTTTGTAGAGTCCTCACCAGTGAGGAAGCGGGCAGCAAAGCCCTGAAGCGCGTCGCCCACGGCGCGGGCGCCTGCGCCGTTTTGGAGTATGCCCGGCGGAACCGCTGGACCATCTCCACATTAACACGGCAGTTACGGGGCAAGGGCTCCGAGAGCGCGAGGGCGCCGCCCGGCTGCACGCGCTTGGAGCTGAGACACGCCTTGAAGCGCTGGGGGCTAGCGTCCGTCGAAGTGGACTGCGTGGACGCGTTCCGGGCGGCGACGACGCGGAAGCCCATTCTCGTGCCGCCCGCGAGAAAAGTGCGGAAAAAGCTTCTGAAGGAAGCGCCGGAGGAGAAGACCTTATTGTCCCTGGCGGACGTCTTGACCTTTGCGAGACGGGTCGCCGACGACGACGCCGCCGCCGTGTCGTCGACACGTTTGGACGATGCGGTGCGACGGTCGCGGCGGCGGGCCGCGACCGCGGCTAAATTACGAGAAGGCGCGGCGGACCTGGAAGCGCTCGGAGCGGAATTGCGGGATCGCGGCGTGGAGTTAGATGCCTGGCTGGAGGCGGCCGAGCGCGTCGTACCGTTAAGTGGCGAGCTGCACCCGGCCGGCACCCTATCGGCGCCGGCGGCTTTGAGTGCGGCGGATTTGGCCGCCGGGCTGAGCGGCTTATTGCGCGTCGCCGAAGCCCCGGAGGCCGCGCGGGACGCCCTTACACAAGCCGTAGATAGAGGCGTCGACGCTCTAGCCGCGTACGCCCGGGAACCGGCAGACTTCCCCGCTTTGGAGCTGCGGGAGCTGCGCGCGGCGAACGCGCGCGCCGGGGCGGTGGCTCAAAGAGCTAGAAATGACGACGGCGTGTCCGATGCCAAACTCGTGGACGCGGCCTCGGATCGACGGGACGCCGTGGTGTTTCGGGTGGCCGAAGCGGTCGTCGGAATTTTAGGAAGGAAGAAGTGGCGCGTCGCCGACTTATTGACGGCCGCGAGCCAGTTCGACAACGGATCGAGCGACCGGCCCTCGCCGCGGGCGCTGTGCCGCGCTTTACGGGCGTGGGGTTTGTTCCGGTGTCGGGACGCGGCCGAGGACGCGGACTACGCGCGCTTTATTGGGGAAGCTAGAACCCAGCGCCCGCCGCCGCCACCGCCCAAGCGCGTTGTCCGGCGGAGCCCGAAGAAGGCCACGCCGCCGCCGGCCCCCGTCCGCATCCCCCCATCGCGCAAGCCGCGCCCGGCCAAGCGGAAGCCAGTGCAACGGAGGAAGGCCTCGGCCGCGCAGACGGCCAAGGACGCCGAGGAGGCCGATTTATTAGCGCAGCTCGAGTGCGCGCTGGTCACCATGGCCTCGAAGATTTCCCACATCGAGTCCAAGCTCGAGGAGGGGTCGGCGGCCTAGTTGACATGAAGCGCCGCGTCCCCCCTAAGTCCCCCGAATCTACTTAGTTGTCCTCCGCCCGCGCGACGGTCTCCTCGTACTTCTTGGCGAACTCGCTGGCCACGTGCACAAAGGGCGCCTCGTGCGTCCCCTGCAGCGCACTGGTCTCGAAGTAGGCCAGGCCGTTCTCCCTGGCGAACTCGCGGCCCCGTTCACTGGTGACGACGCGCCGCTCCTCGAGATCGACCTTGTTCGCCACCAAAACGCCCGGCAGGCGCTGCCCGTCCTCCCGCCCCTTCCGCACGCCCTGGACCCACTTGGCGCAGGACGAGAAGGAATCTTCCCGCGTCACGTCATACACGACGAAGACAAACCCGGCCTGGTCGTACTGCACACTATTTTCTTCCACTTGATTGAACACGGGGTCGCCGGCACAATCAAACAAATATAATTCGACCGCTGTGGAAGTGTCGGGGATGTCCACCTGCTTGACCCGGAAATCGACCCACGACGTCATGACGTACTGCTTGGGGTAGGTCTGGCCGCCGCTGTGGAACATGCTTATGAGCGCGGACTTGCCGACCGTCGCGTCGCCGACCACGACGACCTTGCACCGCAGCATTAAAATCGTGCGGTGCGTCGTCTCCATCGATCTTACCGCACTTTCCATGGGCTCCGGAATGGCGTGCACGTACTTCTCGGGCGCCTTGCCCTCTTCGGCCTCGACGGCCGCCATTGGTATTGGCTGGGCTGCTCGTCGTTTTGGAGGGCGGCGCGAGCTGGGCTGCCGGAGCGAGCGGTCCTCGTTGGTGTGGCACGGGTGGCGGCGCGCGGGCTGCCGCTGTCTCGCTTCGTCTGGCGTTTGCGCCCTTCCAACTTGTTTTTTCGGAGGCACCGGTTTGGGTTTGTAACGCAGCCAAAGGTTCGACGGCTATGTTAGATGGCCCACGCCTGGATGGCTTAGCCATAGGCTCCGTAGAGGACCCGGTGCGAAAAAGAACACGAGAAAAACGGGTTTTTCGATCCAATTTAGCACGAGCTAAAAACGACGTCCGGCATTGCCCGTCTGCCTATTGCCTGAGCTTGCAAAATAGCTCAGTATCAATCGCTGTCGACCCGTGCCACGAGCACTAGAGGTGCCAGAGCACTCTCTTGCCTGGCAGAGCAGATTGCTGCCTGCAGTCTCTTGCTTGAGATTGCTGCCAAGAGTGTGCTGAACTCAGAGATACGCAGAGTCTTCGCAGCAATAAGCAGGGACAGCCGTAAGAACACATGATCTCCCTCCAGTCCGTGAAACGCCCGTCCTCGCCCCTGCCGCTGGAGCGCGAGTCTTCGTGGCGCGACTTTCGGCAGGCCGCCGGCGAGCGGCGGAAGCGAGCGCGACGCCGGCGCCTGGACGTGGCCTGCCTCGCGGTCGGGTGCGCAGCCGCCGAGCTGCCGGCGGGCGCGGCGCCTGCATTGTTACCGGCACTCGCGGCCTGCGGCGCGACCTTCGACGGGCTCTGCCTCGTAGCCGTGGCCCACCACGTCGGCGTGGCCATCGCTGCACAAGCGGGCGTGGCGAGCGGCCGGGTCGCGCTGGGCGCCGTGGCTCTAGCGTGCGCGGCGCTCGTGGCCGCGCCGCTCGAGCACAGCGAGACCACGGCGCTCGCGGCGACGCTGGCCGGCGCGCGCCTGATCGGCGGCTTCGCGGCGCGCGCGGCCGCCGACGGCCTCGGCGCGCGCGTCGCGGGCGCGGCATCGACCGCGACCGTGTACGTCGACGCTACCGACGCCGCGAACGCGACGACTGCCGCGCGGCGCGCCGCCCTGGTCGCCGCCGCGGCCCCGACGCTCGGCGCGGCGCTGTCATTTGCGCTCGCTCTGTCCTTCGCGGCGACCCGAGCGTTGGACGAGGTCACGGCCGCGCGCACGTGGCGCTACGCGTGGACCTTTTTCGGTCTCCTCATCGTCGCGGCGGCGGCCGCCCTGCCGGCGCAGGAGGCGCGGTCCCGGGTCGAGGCGGATGTGCTGGACGCGCCGCTCGCGCCGCCGGCGCCCGTGGTGGCGCGCGCGGCCATAGCGGCCGTCACGCTCGACGCAGGCCTCCGCTGCGCGGCGCACGTGGGCGTCGTCGTCGCATTTTCGGCGTGGCCCGAGGACGAGATCCGCGGCGCATCCTATGCGGCCGCGGCCTACCTCGGCGCCCCGCCCCTCGGGGCCGCGGTCGGCGCCGTCGCGCTGCGCTGCGCGACCGCGCGGGACAATCGGCGAGCGAGTGAAACGCAACACCGCGGGCGCCTCTTCCGGCTTACGCTGCCGGCGTCGCCGCGCGCGGGGCGGTACGGGTCGATCCCGGCGCGCTGGCGGACGGCGACGGAGCTGCGCCTCGCGGCCTCGCGGCGGCGCGCCGCTTGCGTCGTCGCGATGGTGTTTTGTGTGGGAGCCCTCGTCGTCGCGGGGCACGCTCGTACTGCGGACGCGCAAACCGCCGCTCTTTTGCTCGCGGCGGCCGTCGCCGTGGCGTGCGGCTCGTTGCCTGCGCTCGCGGTATTGTGCGGGAGTGTCAATCCGACGGCGTCGCCCGGGTCCGCTCTACTGCGCGCCCTGCCGCTCTGCGTCGCGGGGCTCGTGAATGCGGCCGCGGCCTCCCCCGACGCGATCGCGACCGCGGCGACCGCGACGGCGAGCGCCGCGCTGAAATGGTTTCCCGGCTTCGCGTGCGCCGCTTTGGGGTTTGCGCTGTGCGCGCGGCACCGCGCACCGGCGCCGGTGGTCGGCCCGCCGAGCCCGCCGCGCGCGCCGCGGGGCTACGTGTCCTTCCCGATTCCGCAGACGCCGGCCGCGCCTTAATGTATTGTTTTACAAGTATATATTAACATGACAACAGCTGCCTGCCGCGCGAGTTCGGTCCTCAACACACAGCTCCGGCGGGCGCGGCGTTCCGAGGTAGAAGCGGGCTTTCCGTCCCGGAGCCCGCCGACCGGGTGCGCGCGCGGCCGAGGACGGGCGGCGCCGTCGGCGACGGCCGCGAGTGATACGTGATCACACCCGCGACCATGGCGACCAATGCCAGGAAATAGAGCGGCGGCGGCAGCGCGTGGACGACGACAGCGGAGAATAATATTGCCCATGCATCGGACGCGAGGAGCGAGAGATTGTAGAACGTCGCATCCGAACGCACCATGAATTCTGCGGTGAGCACATAGAGCGCCACCATCGTCGCTACGAAGAGGGCGAGGTACATGTTCGCGGAAGGGTCAGATGCGAGCGTCGTCCACGCCTCCGCGATCTGTCTGCGCTCGAGGACTACCGCTTGCACGACGGAAACGCAGAAGCCTGCGACGCCAAGGCGACCAAGGAACACTCCCGGCGTAGGGAGATCACGGACCAGGTGCTCCTGCATCACATTTGACGCAGCGTACAACGCGGCGCCCGCCAGGCACAGCGCGTCGCCCACGAGCGGATGTGGTGTAGGCGCCAAGTGAATGGCGCCGGCGCCCGCGCCCCACGGCCGCGGCAGGACGTCGGAGCCAATGCATAAGGCGGCGCCCACCACACAGGCCCCGGCACCCACGAGGTGCACCCAGGTGAACCGTGCGCCCAGCGCAAATTTCGACAAGAGCAATACACAAGGAATCGCGAAGCAGTCCAACAGCATGACGGACGTCATAGACGTGTGCTGAAAGGCTTTCACGATGAGATAGTTGCCCTCGACGTCGAACACAGCTATCAGGAGCCAGACGTGCGCGCCCGGCGCCGCGTCGCAGGCGTCGTCTCTAAATATCAGCGCAAGGAGTGCGTACACGAACGCCGACTGCGCGGTAGGCGCATTGACGCCGCGTGCTGCAAGCAGCGATGCGCTCGAGCCGGTCGCCGCGGCTAGGACTGCGCATACTTGGCCATGCAGCACGATTGCGTGCTTGCTTTTGGACGACTGCAGCTCTGCTTGTGCAGGCGGAGCCATTCGCTGTCTGAGAGTGGTGTGCTCTCCAGAGGCGTTGCGAGCCGCACCGATGGAAATTTTGCTGCAATCGTGCGAGCGCTAGGTTATGAGAACTTAACGAGCTTTGTTTAACGGTTGCCGTCCTGCGACGAGTGCCAAGTGTTTGCTAAAATAATAATAAAATTTAAGTCGCGTGCGGGTTCTTCCTGCGTGCGGGCTTCTCGAATGTTAAAAAAACCCGAGCAACCCGAAATTGAGTTCGAAGAACGAAATTAGGGTTGCGAGGGAAAATAAAAAACACATTTGGGGAGTCAGATTGAAATTTTTGAGCCGTAGGCGATGAAAATGAGAAATGACCCCCAGATGTGTTTTTATTTTTTTTTCCACATGCCAACACGACCACTGGCGCCGCGGGCACAAGCAGATCTGTAAGAAGATTCACCGCGGCGGCAACGCGGAACAATACCACGCCGACAACAAATACAAGGAGGCCGGCGCGGTCGCTGTCGAGGCGTGCGCGGACGACGCGAAGGACCACACGTGCTATCTCTGCCACGAGGCCGACCAGGAGGGCCTCGTGCGTGGTTGTGGGTGCCGGGGGGCGGCGGGCTTTGTGCACATGTCGTGCTTGGCGGCGCAGGCGAGGGTTTTGATGGACGAGGTCGAGGAGAATAATTCAAGGTGGCGGCGGTGGGATACGTGTAGTTTGTGCGACCAAGATTACCACGGCGTCGTGCAGTGCGCCCTCGGCTGGGCATGCTGGAAGACGTACCTGGGGCGGCCGGAGGTGGACTTTAATCGGAGGCGTGCAGCAATTAAGCTCCCAGTCATGTTGCTTGCTGTCGATCGCTACTAGGAAGCACAGGTGGTGTACGCAGCAGCGTTGGACTCGGACTCAATCCTTGGCGCCAGTAATGCCCCAAGGATTATCATCGAGATGCTCCGAGGTCTGGCAATTTGCAACCACGAGCTCGGCCGACGCGATGACGAGCTCGAAAATCTACCCGAGATTTATGCCAAGACGGAAGTAGCTTACGGCCAGGACGAGGAAACATACGCCGCGGCCCTTGGATTAGGTAAAGTGCTGCTCGAGCAATTTTATGTCTTCGACGGGTTCAAAGTTTTGCACGAAGTAGTCACCCTCGCCACTGATGACTTGGGGGTGGGCCACGAGCTCGCTATCCAAATTATGCATACGTACTGCCGGTCTCTTTGGATGATGCACTTTTACGGACGCGATGGATACCGCCAAATGCTTCGAGATGCCGTGGGGGGGCTCCTCATGTTTTGCGAAGAACTGGTAAAGGTCGGTGTTGGTATTGAACCGACTCAAGAAGAGCTGCGCGTGGGATTGTCATGTCAGCTCGATTGGAGTTTAGATCTTGACCTCAACGCTGGCGACAAAGCTTCTGTTGACTCTCTTCTCGCGAGGCCGCCCGCCTGGTGTGAAAAACCAGGACAATATTAAAGTAAGTATGCACAGTATCAATACTTAAAAAAGAAGGTGGGGAACCCGGGGGTCGCGCACACGCCCGCTGGGTAGCAGGCGCGCGCGGTCATGACAGGTCCCCGCAAGTTTGCCTCAGAGCTCGTCCTTCGCCGGAGCCTTCCCGATCGTGTCCGCGAGGTAATCGATGATAGTCTCCTCCGTCCAGCCGCCGATGGGCAGCGTCTCGGCGACGTCCTCCTCGGCGTCCAACAGCACCAACCTAGGCTTCTGGCCCTGGCGGTAGACGACCTCGAGCTTATCGTACAATCCGGCCTTGCTCTCGATGAAGCCCGCGACGGTCGGGTAGTGGTTTAACTTTCATTCGCAGACCTCGAGCCGGGCCTTGACGTACGTAATACCTTCGCCGTCGTCGGCGCAGCAGGAGCGGCAGTCCTTGACGATGGCCTCGTCCGGCACCAACGCCTCCAGCGTCGCGCACGAGCCGCAGCGCAGCGACGGCGCGAAGCCCGCGGCGACGCAGTCGACGGCGTTGGCGTAGCTGACGCACAGCGCGAGCGTGGTCGCACAGGCGTTGCGCCGCCGCATGGTTGTAGGAAAGTCTCGCAGGACTCCTGCCAGGCGTGCTGGTGCTGGGAGGACCGTGCACGCTGGCCGTGCCACAGGCTCCCCTGCTCGAGACGGGTTTTCCGCACGGTTTTTGCAAAACGCGAGGAATTAAAAGCGCAGCGGTGCTCGAAGCCAAGCTTGGGCGTGCTCCGTCGTAGCGTTGGCCTCGTGCACGCCTCGCGGACCTTGCGCGTCCCAGCCACAGGTCAAAAGCTGCCGCTGGGGCTGCCCCTCACCACACAAGATGATTGTCCCCGATGAGGACCTGCCGGAGCCGACGGAGGTCGAGCTCATGACGCGGAAGGCGCCGCCGAGAAACATGACGGCGGCCGAGAACAAGCTCTATGCGCCGAGACCGCCATCCGCTTTATTAATTCAAGTGTGCCGGGCGCGCGACTTGTTAATGCTCGATTATAATTGGTTGACACGAACGGGTTCGAGCGACCCCATGGTTGTACTAAAAATAGAGGGCCGCGACGTTACGGAGGAGACGTCCACTCAGTTCAAGACCACAACACCAACGTGGGAGGAGGACTTTCTGCTAGCGACGGACGATGCGGCGGAAGTTTTAAAAGTGACGGTGATGGACTACGACCGGTTTGGTTCCAATGACTTCATGGGTCAGGTTAGGATTCCGCTATCATCATTGAAGGATCGCGCGTTGCACACGCACACCTATTTGCTAACAGATAAAAAAGGGTCGACCAAAAAAAAGCGCGGCACCATCGACCTGTGCCTCCGGTGGGTCCACGATCCGGAGCACGCCGTCATCATCGACCACTCGTACTCACGGAAGGAGGAGTACCCCATGAAAGAGGCGAACGCCGTCCGCATACTGTTGATTCGCGGGCGGAACTTGAAAGCGATGGACCGCCAGCTCTTTTCCGGTAAAGAAGGTACCTCAGATCCGATGGTCACCTTTAGACTCAAAGATACGGTAGAAGAGTCCACGGTGCAGAGCAAGACGATTTCTCCGGAGTGGCTCGAGAGCTTTGAAATACGCGCGGACGACCCGGACGACTGTTTAATAGAAGTAAGGGTCGACGACTGGGAGCAGCTGAGCGGCAACGACTGCATGGGGCGGTGCTGGATCGACGTGGGGGAGCTGAGGAATAGGAAGTTGCATAGGAGGTGGTACGCCCTGCTGCCGGAGAAGAGTATGAAGCCCGAACAGTACGAGCAGTCGGAGTCCTCGTCGTCTGACGAGGACACGTCGTCGGCGTCGAGTGAGAGCGACGCCGAGCACGTGCCGCCGCCAGTACAACACCCGGGCCTGGGCAAGCTCGAACTAGCGGTACGATGGATGTATCTGCCGGACTTCGACTTGCCCGTGCCCGACCAGATGAAGAAAGAACAGTACCCCCACGAGAAGATTAATGCATTGCATGTCTATCTAATAAGAGGGACTCATCTACCGGCCGTCGACCTCGACCTCAAGACGGGACTGAAGACGTCCGATCCTTTAGTTACCTTTGTCTTAGAAGAGGAAAGGAAGAACTCCAGGGTGAAGAAGAAAACACTCGAACCGCTGTGGACGGAATATTTTGACCTCAGTGTGGAAGGCGTGCTAGAGGACCAAACGTTACAAGTTACATGTGACGACTGGGACATGATCGGGAAGAACGACTTCATGGGGCAGTGCAGTGTGCCATTATCAAGTTTAATAGATCGCCGGGTGCATCGGGCGTGGCACTGGCTCTTAAGCGAGGACGGGCTGAGCGCAGAGAGGGGCAAGCTCGAGGTCGCCCTGCGGTTGTACCACAACCCGGCCTACGTCTTCGCGACGCCCGAGAGACTATTAGATGCCACGAACGATGCCACGCACGAAGCCAACTGTTTGTTGGTGCACGTCATCCGAGCGCGAGGGTTGCCCGTCATGGACCCGTCCGTTTTAGGCTCAGGTGGCTCCGCGGATCCTTTATTACGCCTCCACCTTTCTGGAGATAGAGAACGGACGCAGATCCAGCGGCAGACACTCGCTCCCATCTGGGAGGAGACGTTTGCCCTAAAATGCGACTTCACTTCCGAAGTCTTGGAACTGACGCTCTGGGACTTCGATACAACGTCGGCGAACGACGAGATCGGGGCTGTTTATGTGCCCGTAGGTTCACTGGTGGATCGGGAGTTGCATCGGGCGTGGTACCCTATAAAACCACAAGCGTCCGAAGATGGATTGGTGGATAACTTAGAACCTTTATTGCGGCATGCTTTAAAGTACGGCGAGCTGGTGGTCTCCCGGGGGTCCGTGATTGATGCCAAAGTGAATGCCATAGTGAACGCCGCGAACGAAACGTGTCTCGGCGGGGGCGGCGTCGACGGGGCCATTACTAACGCGGGCGGTGCGTTACTAGCTGAAAAGAGATCCGCGTTGCCGTGTCTTGACGGTAAACGCTGTCATACCGGCGACGCCGTCGTGACAGGAGGAGGACCCTTCGGGTCCTTAAGTTGCGACTGCGTCGTCCACGCTGTCGGGCCCGACTACCGGCGCCTCGAGGACGGCGACGCTTTGCTAAAAAGCGCATATCAGGCATCGATGGCGCGCGCGAAGGAATGTAATGCAAAGACTGTCGCGCTCGCGCTCCTCTCCGCGGGCATCTTTCGAGGTACACGATCGCTCGAGCACGTGCTCCACATCGCCGTGGAGGCGCTCGCCGAAGCCACCTACCGAGGCTTACAACGGGTGCACCTCGTTTGCTTCTCTGAACAGGAGCAAGCGACTCTGGAGAGGGTGGCGTCTTCTTTATACCCGCCCATCAAACGAGGGAGATTAGAACTCGCGCTGCGGTGGAAGTATGACCCGCAGTTCTTCTGGGAGGCGCCTTTACATGTGCACGTGCCGGAAGCTTATCCGGACCTGGCACCGAACCGCCTGGACGTGTTCGTCACTCGCGGGAAACACTTACCCATTATGGACTGGGACCGTAGTTCTCCGAGCGGGGGCTCCAGCGACGCCGTCTGCACTCTTGTCCTAGAAGGAGACCAGAGACACACGTCCGTCAAACTCACGACTCTCAATCCGACCTGGGCCGAACACTTCGAGTTCGACGCGTTTTCTGGTGAGATCCTCAAGATTTCTTTAGATGATTGGGACGAGGACGGTAGTTTAGATTCTATTGGCCATGTGGAGGTGGACCTCGCGACTTTGGCTGAACGGACGTGCGTGCGACGGTGGCACGCAATAAGGCACGAGGGTCCCTTGTCGGAGGGGCAAGCGGCACGAGGCCACGTGGAGGTGTGCTGCCGCTGGTCGCACGATCCGGACCGAGCATGTCCTCTACCCGGGGAGCTCGGGGAGGCGGCGCCGCGCCACCCGCAGTTACGCCCCAACAAGCTCCTCTTCTATCTGATAAGAGCGCGGGGCCTCCCCGCGGCGGACGAAGGCGACTCTACACATCAACCGTCGTCGGACCCCTGTGCCATTCTGGACGTGCCGCTCCACCCGCAAACAAATTGGGCCTCGACTACGAAGTGGACCACCTTGGTGCCGACGTGGTGCGAGCTGTTTGCTTGGGAGGACTTCGACGATTTGGAGTTTCCCTTCACCGTGACGGTGGTGGACAAGGACGAAGGGATGGACGACGTCCTGGGGAGCGTCGCCTTTGATCTGGAGACACTTAGTAATAGGCAAACTGTAAGAGGGTGGTACCCTCTCGTAAATGAGGTGGAGGATTCCGGGAAGTACTGGACTAAAAGAGCTCTAGCGGAGAAGAAAGACACGTCGCCGCGGTTTGGCCAGTTATGCCGGGCGACTGCTAAAAGAAGTTTCGTGCCGGAAGGTGACGTAGAAATGCCCCTTGTTCAGGGCCAGGGCGTGGACGTGCTCAAAGCGGAGCTTACGGACACCCCGGGCTGGGTCTTCGTGAGTAGCGGCGAGGACTCGGGCTACGTCCCGCGGAACTATCTCCAGTCCAATGAGTACTGCGGCAAAGTTGAAATAGCGATGCGGTGGGTCCACGATCCTGAGCTAGTGGTGCCGCTACCCTTTGTCATGACGCATCCCAAAGATGGAGAGAAGGCCGTGAACGCCGTCAGAGTGCGCGTCTTCAAGTGTAGGTCTTCTGCTACTGCCCCGCCGACGTTAGCGTGCGACGTCTGGCTGAACGACGAGAAGTGCACGACACGGCCGTCGACCCGTCTTCAAGGGACGCGCTTCACGGCCTGGGGGGACGATTTTCTTCTACCGCTAAATGGAAGCAAACCTTCAATCAAGTGCCGCGTGCGCGAAGCGCCGCCGGACCCCGCGTCCAGCGAGGACGAAGACTATGGTGACCTGGAGCCTCACGAGCAGGAGGTCGCGGACTACCGAAACCTCGTGAAGGAGTGCCTGGGGAAGGCGCGACCGGCCCGAGTTGATACAGGAGAAGGTATTGTCATAGGCGAACTGGACATACCATATAATGCTCTGAAGAAGGTCTGCGTGCGGGGCTGGTATCCGATGGACGATACAACAGAGCTGGAGGTCGCCTTTCTGCTGGTGCACGATTCACGAGTCGAGTACGAGAGCAACCACAGGAAGCACGCCACGAAGTTACAGGAGGCGGAGGACGAGGCGCGGGGCTACTCTTTGCAAGACCAGGCGCAGCTCGCAGACGGGGAGGACCGGTTTTACGTCCGGCTGAAGTTCGAGGCCGGGAATAGAGTCCGAGGCGAGCTCGACTCGTACACGTCCCTCTGTTCGCGGTGCTTGTTGTGTGATGAGCCGGAGAAAGTGAGAGACGAGGACTACATGCGGGTGCCCGTCCAGGAGACCGTTGCAAGGACACCTGGCGACTGGTACGTCTACGAAATCCCCAACGCCTTTGCGTTTGGGAGGAGCGTCGGGAGTCATCGTTTGACCCCAAATCTGAGGGAGTCCATGCTCAAGTTCGCGCGCAAGTGCTTCGCGAGCGGCTATAAACTACAAGGGAGTCATGAAGAGGAGGCGGGCGTATTGGACGCGGTCGACGCCAAACGGGACTTCGCCTTGTACCTCGATGCGCCTCGAGCACTTTTTGACGAGTGGGCCGACGATCTGTTTGACGTGTATACCAAGACGCACGAGGGCGCGTTCGAGGTGGACGGTGTAAAGTACGACCCCAACGCGAACCTGCCGGACGAGTCGGGCGCCATGGTCGTTAAAAATGGATGGGTCTCGGGCTTCGGCGAAGCAAAGAAGAAGTGGAAGCAGATCGAGGCCGGCCAGCGGGAGCGGGCGTGGCGGGAAGCGCATCCCAATGCCAACGCCGAAGCCGAGGCGGCGCGCTTCGAGGCCAAGTTCGCGCGGTGGAACTTCGAGGAGGAGCACGACCCCGCGGCGATACAACGGCGGGCGGATAAGGTGGAGGCGGAGCGGCAGGCGAAGCAGAATATCAAAGGCTGCCGGACGGCCGCGGACGCCCTGGCCTACGACGTGGACCCGCATACTTAAGTGTTATTTGTAGTTAGTTCAGAGGTAGCCGTCGTCGTCGTCGTCGTCGGCCGCGGCCGTGCCCTTGACCGAGTCCTGGTTCAGGTACATCTCCAGCACCTGGTCGGAGGTCGTCGCCTGGTCCGCGTTCTTGTCCTCCCGCGCGCGTAACAGGCGGGGGAAGCGCAGCCCGATGCCACGGCCCGCGTTGACCCGTCCCAACGCCCCTTTGTGCGTGTCCGACAAACTGAGATCCGCGACCTGCACCTCCCAGACCATCTTGGGCTCCAACCAAACAATGTCCTGGATCAAGCCGTCGCCGCAGATCACATTGGAAGCTTTCTTGGGAATGATGAGGGGCTGGCTCTGCTCGTAGAAGGTCTTCAGATCTTCATCCGAGAACCCCGTCCCGATCTTGCACACTGACTGCAAGTCGCCCGTCTCCGCATCCAAACAAGCGACCAAATAGGCGCCGAAGACCCCCGTTCGTTTACCTCGACCCGTATACGCGCCGACGACCACCAAGTCCAGGGAATCGCCGACCCCGTCCAAATAGTCTTTTTTGAGCTTGAGCCAGTTCAAGGATCTCTTCGACGGAGAGTACGTCGCGTTGTCGTCCAGAGTTTTCACCATGAGCCCCTCGGACTTGGCCACGATGGCCTCTTCTAACGCTTGTTGTATTTTTTCGGCCGCGACGACGTCGTCGCCGTCGCCGTCCACATCGACCGCGTCGGCGAAGGCGAAGCCGTGCTTCACACTATTGAAGGACGCGTGGAGTTTTGTTCTTCTTTCTCTTAGAGTGGATCGTAGTAACGATTCCCCATTTAGTAAGAGTAAATCGAAGGCCATGACGATGACCGCCGGGCCGCCTGACTCACCTTCGGTGACCTCCTTCTTTCTTGTACTAAGCCGTTGGAAGGGGAGTAGTGCACCCGTGGTCGTGTCCACCGCAACGACCTCGGCGTCTAAGACGAACGACGTCGTGGTCGATGCGCAGGCCTCCCTTAGCACTTTCGCGACCTCGGGCCACTTCTTCGTCGTGTCCTGGAGATTCCTCGAAAACACCCGAACCGCACCGTCCGCCGTCAGGTGCGCCTGGAAGCGTTCGCCGTCGTACTTGTGCTCGCACGTGAAGGCCTTGCCACTTAACCGTTTTAAGACTTCGCCGACGGACTTGGTCGGCTTGGCCAGCATCGGGAAGACGGGCAAGCCCACGCCCAGGGCGCACTTCTTATGTAAATCCCACAGCGGGGTCGTAAGAGCGCCCTGGCACAGCGTGTTGTAGGACGGGGCCTCGGCGTAGCACTGCTTCACGACCGCTTCCGCGGCGATGATGCGGTCCTCCTTCGAGAGGCGCTTCTTGCCCAATGCACTACCCTCTAAACCGCGCCGCGCGTCGATTTTCAACGCTAACGCGGCCTGCGCGCCTGTGGAGTCCCTTGCTATCGATGGTAACTTTTCGTCCGAGTCCATGGCATCTTTTAAATGCTCGGCTTCGTACTTTAGGGCATTTGTAGGCGGCGCTCTCACCAACGCGTGGGCGAAGCCCATTAAGACAGAAGTCTCCGCGAGGCCGATCCTTAATTTTCCTTGTAGACCACGCGTGACGTACTTGGCCTCGGTAGGCGTCGCGGCCACCATCAATTTCTGCATCTTGCCCATCTTCTGGTCTCCGGACTTAGAACCGGAGATGGCGCAGATCTCCCGGTACGTTTTCAGAATGTGCGCCGCTTGCAGGGGTTTTGGTTTGCTGCCGAACCCCAAGAAGCGCTGCTTCTTTCTAGCGTCCTCCGCCACGAGTCCTAAATCGCCCTCCGTCTCGTACTCGGACTTGACCTTCTTGACCTCCTTCCCGAAGGCCCGGGCGATGGCTTTTTGTAATAATGAGTCGCCGATGCCCATTTCCAAATTTTCAAAGGCCGGCGCCACCTTGTTGCACAATAAAAACAAGATCGCTTCCAGGTCGTTCGGCGCCCGGGCGATGACCGCTTCGAGTAACTCGCACACGATGGCCTGGATCTCCAGCCGCTTCGTCGTGGCTTCTATTCTTTGAAAACTAGCCGCGACGGCGGCGTAGGGCACGGCGCCGGTCCACTGGCCGTCCGCCGTCGTCGCCGGCGCCGCGGTCGTGGCCGCGGGCTTGGGCTTCTTCGCGACCGTCGCGTCCTTGGGCGCCTCCTCGCTCGGGCGCTTCGGCGCGCTCGGCGTGGCGCCGCCCTTACTGGGCTTCTTGGGCGCGAAGAAGGCGTTGAGCGTGGCGGACTTCTTCACGTCGTCCTTGGCCATGCTGCGGGGCTGCGCTGCGCTGCTGGGGAGAGCTGCGCGGTTTCGCGGCGCTGCACGCTGTATCGGTGGCTACAATTACCGTACCGTTGAGAGGGAATAGGGCTGCGCGCAGTAACTAGCGTCCGGCTGCGTTTCGGCTGGCACAGGCACAGCGAGATCAATCCAAGTTTGAAATTGACTCAAATACCCGTACAAGTGCGGGTTCAGGAGTCCATGCGCAGGCCACTCGAAGAGCAATACAAAAGATCTTGGCAGTGTTTCGTCACCAATGCCCACCCCTGACAAGATCTTGGTCGCCTCGAGGCCACAACCGTGACCGTGACTGGAACGGATAGAGCAAGGAGAGCAAGGGCTCCAAGACGATGGGATAAAGAAGCGAGTAGTTACCACCGACAAGGGGGGACTACTTCCGCGCGTACAGGTACACGTACCCCAGCGCCAAAGGAGGCCTCTCGGACCGCGCGACCTTCTCGTCGTCGAAAATGATCCACTTTCCTTCCTTGTCCCGCACGTGGGCGACATAGTGGCCGCAGGCCGTGTTCGAGCCGATGTGCGACACCAGGCCTTTGAGCTCGTACGTAGGGGCGCCGTCGTCGAAGTCCGACGGGGCGGCCGGAGCCGCGGTAGTAGCTCCATCCAACACCTCACTAACAGCGGCGTCCAAAGTGTCGGCGCGGGAGAAGAGCCACTCCGCGGCCCGTTCGTTATTGCCGTCGCAGGCGATGAGGGCCGCCTCGGCCTGGCGCGGCGTGAAGCCGAGCGGGACCAGCTCGTTGATCTGGGCGTCGCTCGGCTTGGCGGCACTCCCGCCGGCCCCGGCGTCGTCCACGAA
>Ga0114994_10000315_pt1 | contig 31247 bp, 21 predicted proteins | sample ArcticOcean_MG_C_9_FD_87043 | JGI IMG/M metagenome (GOLD analysis project Ga0114994, IMG submission 87043) | Marine microbial communities from western Arctic Ocean - ArcticOcean_MG_CB2_152 | ecosystem: Environmental > Aquatic > Marine > Oceanic | place: Arctic Ocean: Canada Basin | collected...
CGGGCGTCGCTGACGCAACGGCGCACGCGCCGCGTGCCGGAGGACTACACCTCGGTTCAAAACGCCATCGAAGCCGCGAACGGCGGCGACCGCGTCCTCTTGGCGCCCGGCACCTATAGTGAGGTGGTCCAGGTGGACAAAAACATAATCATTGAGGCGCCGCGCCGCGCGACGATCCAGTCCGTGTCGCTTTTGTATGTGAGTGATGCTGCGCCTACGGTCCTTCTCGTCAACCTGGACCTCGACTGCCCGGCCCTCGATACTCCAGCGTGCGAGGTTACGGACGCCGTGCTCGACATGGCTGCGCCACCGCCGCCACTTGAGATTCGCCAGCGGCTCGTCATGATCGGCTGCGCCGTGCGCTCGGCGTCCGTGTCCGGCGTCGTAGCGAGAAACTTCGCGCAAGTCCGCCTCATTCGGTGCGTATTTCACGACTGCGGCGAGTCGGGCGTCTTCGTTCGCGGCGGAGTCCAGTGCGCGCTCGACGACTGCCGCTTTATCCGAAATAAGGCGTCGGGCCTTTCCGCGCACAACCGCGCCGAGGTCACCGCCGGCGGCTGCGAGTTCCGCGACAACAAGGAGAACGGCGTCCACGCGTCGAACGCCTCTGTGACGCTGCGCCGCTGCACCGCGCGCGGCAACGAGCGCCGCGCGACGTTCGTGCAGCACGGCGGCCGCGTCGACGTCGACAAGACCTGTTCCATGGCCGAGACTGGCTTCGGCGTGCGGGGCGGCAAGGGCGCGGCCGCGACGCCCCGGATCGAGCCGGGGCCGGAAACGTATTATACGGGCGCGCGGTTCGTCGCGCGCGAGGCCACCGCCGCGGTCTCCAGCCCGCCGGTAGCGCCGGACGAGACGCCGAGGCCACCGGTCGCCGCGGAGGAGGAGCCCGAACCTGAACCTGGAGACCCGGAGCTCCTGTCTCTAGCCTTTTTCTAAGTTGTACTAATTTTTATGGAGCTCCAAACGCGAGCGCCCGCGCCGCCCGGGACGCGTCGAGGTCGACGAGAATGGCCGTCACGTTGTCGCGCGACTTGCGCCGCACGCTCTCGGCGACTATTGCATCGCACTGCGCGTCGAGGCCCTCGGCCTCCGCGTCGAGGATCGCGCCGCACTCCACGCCGGTGAGCACGTCCCACACGCCGTCGCACGCGATCAACACGCACGCGCGCTCGCTCCCGCAGCACTCCGCCAGAGGAACGACGCACGCATCGGCCGCGCTGGACACGGCGGCCTCCGTCTCCGTCTTGAAGGCGAAGTCGCCCAAGGCTCGCGTCGTCTGCAAGGCGCCGTTCTCGACGATTTCACCATCCACACATTTCGCCACGCGCACGGCGTCGTTCTCCCGCTTCAGCACGCCAAAGCCCGCCAACGCGACGATGCGCGCGGCCTCACTTAATGACGCGGCCGTATGGTCGGCGGGCGTCAAGTTCGTGGCCGTCCACTCGCCCTTGCTCTTCTTCAACAAAAAAGCGGACGAGTCGCCCAGGTGCGCCACGACGACATCTGACGTCGTGACGAGGCACAGCGTGGCCGTCGCCCCCGACTCGTCCTCAGCTATTAAAGGTCCGGTGTTGCCCCGGCCGCTCCGTCGGCTCTTGACGAGCCGCGGGTGTGCTGCTAATTCCGCGTCGAGACCGGCGAGGGCCGCTTTGAGCGTCGCGGCACCATCGTCCGACCAATTCTCTTTCAGACACCGCTCGATATGCGCCGCGCTGTAGTTGGCCACCAGAGAACCGCCGTGGCCGTCGAACACCGCGTACAACGTCGCGTCATCTACTTTGCACACGGCGTGCGCGTCCTCCATCGTGACGCGCCAGCCCGCCGTGGCCGTGACTGAATGAGAAGCATGTGCTGTGTCCACCCGCCGCGGCAACACAGTGGCGTCGCCCGGCGAGAAGAGCGAAGCCTCGAGCGCGTCCCTTTTCTGCGCGTCCTTGACCCGCTCCGCGGCCCAAGCGCAGGGCGTCCGTCCCGACAGGTCGGCCGGGGCGTTCGCGCCCACCGGGTCCTGCCTCGTACTCATGGCCTTTCGCAGGAGATCACAACATGCTACGTGACCTCTCTCCGCCGCAACGTGGAGCGCGGTCCGGCCAGCCGTGTCCAGCGTCCAGGGGTCGAGAGGCGACTCCTCGACCTTCAAGACCGCTTCAACCACGTGCACTTGGCCGTGGAAGGCCGCCGCGTGCAGCACGGAGGCCCCGTCGTACACCTTGGGGCCGCACCGTGTAGCTCGCGCTCGCAAGAGGGTCTCGTCCCCCTGCAGCCGCGCCTCTAACGCTTCCAGGGCCTTCGTGCCCTTGCGCACGCCACACACATCATCAAACAGCCGCTGGATCCTTCTTCCTTCAGCGTTCGGCGACGCGACGGCCCGCGCCGTCTCCTCGCACGCCTCCAACACCTTCTCGACAGAGACCGCGGAGGCGTCCGAGCCCGTCGAGAGCCGATTTTGCTGCCGCTTGCGGACGTCGTCGCGCTCGCTCCAGGCCGAGCCCGGCCGGAAGCGCACGGGGCTCCGCGGCGGCGTCGCGGGCGCGGGCCGGAAGCGGACGGGGCTCCGCGGCCGCGGCGGCGTCGCCGCGGGCCGCGGCGGCGAGCGCTGCAACGCGGTCGGCGTGGTCCCGCTCGGCGGAAACATGGCGCGGCGCGGCGACAGCTGGCTCGTGCCCTGGACCCAGGCGGTCGGGCGCGGCGGCGACGCGAGCGGCGGCGGCGGCGGCGCGGGCGCGGTCTCCGGCGTCGGCGGCGCGGTGGCGGCCTCCGAGCCGTCGCCGGCGTCGTCGAGTCGCAAGTTCAGGTGCGGGTCCGGCGCGGCGTGGAGGTCGAAGCGGGGCGGCGCGGTCAGTGCCTCGGACCCGGCGGGCGGTGCCGCCGCGGCCGCCGGCGGCGACGCGGCCGCCGGCGCCGCCGCGTCCGCGGCCGCGAAGGAGAACTCCTGCGGCGGTATCGGCGGGGAGTCCTCCAGGCCGAAGGACGCGTACCGCCGCTTCGGAGCGCCGGCCGCCGCCGCCGCCGCGGTGGGGTCCGGCGCCACGTACTGCGCGAGGTTGCCGAGCAGCGATGGCGCGGCCGCGACCGGTGCCGCTGTGCCCTCGTCCTCGGCCGCGCCCGCCTCCGCCGGTGGCATGGGTGCCAGGATGTTGCCTGCTTTTAAGAAGAGATTGAACATCTTCAGGTCTCGATGCGTCCAGCAATAATGCCTGCTCTTGACATGCGCGTCGCGTCGGCCTTAAAGTAATATCTGCAATGGTACGGGTTTTGTCTACGGGTTTTGCCTCTACCTCTGGAAGCGATGCCGGTCGACACGCCGTCACCACGAGAACAAAAACGACAACTAAGAGTCCTTTTTCGGCCCCGCCTCCACGACGACGTCCACGACCTTGTCCTCCACGGGCAGCGGCGCCGGCGGCCTCAACCTAGGAAACCCGCCCGGCGGCGGCCGCGGCGAGTAGATGCGGACCCCGGGCGCCGCGAAGCCCGCCTTGGGCCGCCGGTCCCAGGCGCGCTGCGCCCGGCCCGCGGCCCGGAACGCGGCCTCGTCGACGAGCCACCGCCGCGTCGTCCAGGCCATATACTTTTCATCGACGACCACGAGCTCCGACTCCCACTTGCCCACGCCCTCTGAATCCCTCAACCACTCCGCCACGTGCTTGTGGCCCTCGTATAAAGCGACTTGCATCAAGGTCGTCTGCACGCGCCGCCCCCGGATTAAATCGTGGTCCACGAAGCAGGGCCGCCGGACCGCCGCTCCTTTCTTCACCACGACTTGTAACGCGGCCAGGTGGCCGGCGTGCGCCGCGAACAAAGCTAACGTGAAGCCATTTTTATGAAGCCGCTCCACGTGGACGCCCGTATGTAACAGAAACTCTAAAGCAGACGCCTTCCCTAAAGCAGCCGCCACGTGCGCCGGCGCGTAGCCCCGTTTATCTTCCGCGTCAATGTTGGCGTTGTGCTTGAACAGCGCCTCCAGCCCCTCCTTCGAGTCGGAAGCGGCGCACCGGTGGGCCGCACTTCTCCCGTGCGCGTCCACGGCGTCCGCATTTGCACCCAGGCTCAGTAGACATATGAGGACATCTAACATCCCGGGCGAATCCGCCGCGAAGTGCAGCGCCCGCTCCCCGTCGTCCGTCAAGCTCGCGTCCAGGTCGAACCCGAGCCGATGCAGGCGGCAGACCCGACCCAACTGCCTCTTCTGCAGCGCGTCCACAAAGTCCTCCAACTGGCCATCGGTGGTCTTCTCCGGCGGGTCCGGTATGTCAACGACCTCCGGGAGCGGCGAGAGCAGGGGCTCCTCCTTGCGCTCCTCGGCCCCCTCCTCCACGGTCTCCTCGCCGTCGCTCTCGTCGCTGCTCGACTCGTAGTCGAACTGCGTCGTGCGCAGCTGCTGGGCGGTGGCCGCCCAGGGGTAGCGCTCCCAGTGGCCGTCCTCCTCCTCCGGGGCCTTGTCCGGGTTCGACGCCTTGGCCGCGGCGCCCATGAAGGCGTCCATGCTGCCGTACGACTAGCAGCGGTGGTCCCGCTTTCGCAACAGGGATGAGAGAGGCCACAAACACGCGTCGGCTGCGTCTCGAAGCTGTGCAAATGCAAGCTTAAGCAGGGCGCAAAACCCGTGATTTGGGATGACGGGTTTTTTCAGTCGGGCACACGAGTAAAACGAGTAAAAAGGGGCAGTAGCAGTAGACATCGATGCTAGGATTCGGCGCACGCCACGCACTGGTGGCTGCACGTCGACGCCTCTCCAGCGATTGCCGCACGCTGGTGACTGCGCGTCGGCAGACCTCCAGCGCCGGCTACTATGACAGCCAGAGCGGTCAGTTCGTGTCGACGAAGCCAACGGTCCGCATCTTTGAGCACGATGCGAGTAGCTCCGCCGGCGCCGGCGCGGTCCACGTGGTCGCGCCGGTTGACGCATGTACCGGCCGCGTCGCTCGCGTCGCCAGCGCCGCGTGCGTGGCCACTGCGCAGCGCCACGGCGCGTCAGCGGGCCGGTTCGACTGCTCCGTCGCGGATCGCGGCGAGGCCTCGGCTATTGTGAAAGCGGCCGCGGAGCATGGCCTCGCGTGCGACGTCGCCTTCGCCGACGCCGCGTCCGACATCGACCCAATAGACGCGGAGTTGATCGTCGCCGAGTTATGTGATCTCGGTGTGCGGACGCTGCTGTTTAAGGTGTCAAACGATGACGTCGACGACGACGACGACCTGCGCGAGCTCCTGAGCGTTTGTAGTGGCGTCGACGTACCAGGCACGCCGGTGCGGCGGCGCCTCGGCCTCTCCGCGGCCGAGGACGTCGGCGTCAATCAACTGGTCGCCCTCGCCCCTGACGTGTACCAATTCGACGCTTCGGCGACAGGGCGCGGGCATCCGCAGACGGCCGCACTCCTCGCAGCGCTTGATTTTTAATTTGTTTGTTTTATACTAACTACGGTGGCGAGATAAAGTTCCGGTCGGCACGGGAAAGCTCTTTGGGTGTCACCGCAGGATTCCCGCTCAGCGACCCCCGCGGCGTCACGGTGCTCAGGACGGGCTTCAGCGACGCCGACGCCACAGGGACGACCTCGTGCGCGAGCACGCGGTTCACTTGCTCGCCGCCCTGTGCGTAGTCGAACCAGCCCTCGAAGCGCTCGCCCCGCAGGAACCGCGCGAGCCAGAACGAGTCGTCGTGCCACATCTCGGCGTAGGGGATGTCCTCCAGATCGAACCAGCGGGGCGCCATCTCCTCCGTGTCCATTGGCTCCCGGTCGAAGCCCTCCGCCGAAAACACGTGCACGCGCATGAGCTTGCCCGAGTCGCGAAAGGTGAACAGGAGCTGTGCCTGCCACTCCATGCGCTCGGGCACCAGCCCGGACTCCTCCTCGAGCTCCCGCAGCGCGCACTCCCGCATATTTTCCCCTTCGTCGAATTTCCCACCGAAGCCGTTCCACTTGCCCACGCCGAAGCCCCGCTTCTTCATGCCCAGCAAGAGCTGGCGCCGGCCGTTGTGTGTTCTAAAGCACTCGATCAGGGTGTAGTCCTTGATGGCGCCCAAGGCTTCAACACCTTCGTCGCGCGTCCGTTGTCGGATCTTGCCGTAGAGCGGCGCGTCGGTGGCTAATGGCAAGAAGGAGGCATCAAGGGCGCGCGCGTCGGCGTAGGCGGCGTAGGCGGCCATGCTTGTGCTGGGTGTGGCAGCGCGCGGAGCTTGTGCGGGTGTGGCAGCGCGCGGGTGGCTGGGCAGCTCGCTGGCGTTCTTGTGGTGTCGGTTTGTAAAGTGCGAAGCCGCTGTCTGCGCTTGTGTGCTAGCTTAGCGCTGTAACGCAATTAGTGAGAGCACTTTTGAACCTTGGCGAAACCCGTGCAATAATCTATTGATCGATCAAACAGAGGCGTCCGGCGGGACTCAGTTAAATTAGAACTTTAGGCGCCCCTTGGCCCCGGCGACGCACTCGACGCGCGTCACGCCCTTCTTCCGCCCCGACGGGTCCCGGAAGGGCGCCCGCTCCTTGAGCGAGGCGGACAGCTTCGCCGTCCGGACCGCCGAGCACTGGCGCCGCAGCGGCAGGGCCGCCCGCCGCCGGGCGATGTCGTCGTAGGGCTCCGGGAGGAGTTCCGGCACGCCCGAAAAGACCTCACCCCCCTTGACCGCCCGCCGGAAGGCCCCCGACCGCGTCCAAGGCCTTGTATAATCCTTGGCGTATAATGGTAAAGTGGGTTCGGGTTCGTTCTCCACGGTCCCAAAGGCGCGGTTGGCACACGTGGCCGAGGAGTACATCGGCTTACCGGCGATGAGCGCCTTGTGTTTGTTCTGCTCCTTTACTAATTGTTGATATGCGAGTTCCTCGGGTTCCGAAGCGTAGCTTTCCCCAATCTTCAGGGTTCCTAGTGATTCGTTCCGCCTTTTGCCCGGCGCCGCACAGATGTTCCGCGGGGCCACGTGGTCCCGCCGCTGCACGGGCTCGTAGCCGCCCTCGGGCTTGTACTCCACATTCTTATGCGTCGCCATCGAGGCGTACCGGAAGCCCTCGGGAGTCACGAATTTTTTCTTCGACGCCTTTCGGACTTTGGCCTGGCGCTTCGACGGTTCGACGTAGGGGTGCGGGCCTATTCCTCTATAATCACAGGGGCCGCCGCCGAAGTTGGCCGCGGTCTGGCCGCGCTTCGTGGGCGCGGTCACGAAGTTGGGTTTATTTGAACCCTTGCGCGCGGAGGGGTTTAATGGAGGCTGGCGCCACTTGTCTCCGGTCGACAAAAAGGTCGGCGGGCTGAAGAGGTAGTCCATGCTCCCGGAGTTGCGCCGCTTCGAGGGCGTCTATAAGGAGAGTGTGTCGCTCCTGCCTTGGCTTCGCGGCGTGGCACGCGGCGCACAGGGCTGCCAAAAGGAGGCTCGAGGAGGCTCGGGGCTTTTTTGCCGCGAGCGGGCGGGCTGCCCGGATGCGGGCGAGAGGCTGCCGGTCGCTCGGCCGATGTCGGCCAGGAGGCGTGGTGTTGTGATGTGTCGACGCGGACGAGCCTGTGAAGTGCACAGCGCGCTGAAATGGGTTTCAGAGATGAATAATGTTGCGGGCTTCGAAGCGCGCCGGGGAGAGGCGTGCACTCGTAGCGAAGACGACTCTTTTGGGACGTCGTATGGCATGTTGGACGGGTTTTATGCACGGGTTTCTCAGACTGAAATTGCACAAAGCAGAAGGTAGCTCAGCTACATGCAGCAACCGCTTGTGTACGTGGCAGCAGCGCTCTACATCGCAGCGACCCTGGCGATCGTCCGCGCGTGCGTCTCGTAATGCGCCGTCTATTGCTCGCAGCATGCGTCGCCCGCTGTACAGCCCTCATGCCCTTCGCGACCCCTCAAGCCTGGAACGTGCACACGCTGGGCGGGCCGCGCGTCGTGAAGGAAGCTAATGAGTACTGGCTCTTCTACCACTACCGACCTCTAGAAGACAGGGACAACGGTGAGTTACCGCCCTTGAGTACCGGACGCATCGGCCGGGCCACGAGTGCCGATGGCCTCACTTTTGAAGTCCAGAGCGACGGCATGGGCGAGGGCGGCTCTGTGTTATCAAAAGCGGAGGACTGGTTCCAGCACGACTGCGGGCATGTGGGATGTGGGGACGTTTTAGGTGGGGACGCCTGGTTCCTCTATACGTACGGCGGCTCGAACGCTCCTTCATCACTAAGAGACTTAGGCGTGGACAAGGACGGCGAGGTCTACGGCATGGACCTGAAGCTGGGCGTCTGCGTCAGTCAGGACGGCATTAAGTACGGCCGCTTCGAAGGCGACGAGTCCGACTACTCATTGCTCGGGCCGCCGCCCCCGAGTAGTTGGGAGCGCAAAAATGCGCCCGTGGCCTGGCCCGCTTTATGTGAAGATCCGTTGGGCGACACGGGCGACTTGTTACTGTTTTATGGGACGACCGACGATTCCACGGGTTTATCTGCTTGCGGCGTGGCGCGGTCGTCGAACGGCGTGACCTGGCGCCGGGCCACGCCCGGTACAGCGTGCCTTTCGGCGGGCGACGACTGGGACGCGGGCGGCATTCTGCGGCGGAGCGTGTTGAGACGGGGCCCGGAGCTGTTGATGGTCTACGAGGCCAAGTCCGCCGAAGGCGTCCACGCTTTTGGGAGGGCGGTGTCCAGCGACGGGGGCGTGTCCTGGACCAAGACGGGCCGCGTCTTCGAACGTGGTGTTGGTTGGGACTCCCATTCTATCTCGGCGCCGGACTTGTTGCAGCTGGAGGACCGGCTGCGCCTCTACTACGCCGGGAGCGGCGTGGAAAATGGCCCCGCGTCGTTCGGCGTGGCGGAGTCTTTCGATGACGGGGAGACGTGGGCGCAGCTCGAGTAAACATATACACTTTACACTACTTCTAGTATGAGGAAAACAGCCCCGACAGGAGGGGCCAGGCGTCGTTCGAAATACGCCGCGCCTCGATTCGTTTTGTCCGGTCCGCGACGAAGCCCACGAAGGCCGCCACGGCGCGTAGGCACTCGGCGTCGGGCATGTCGCGGTGGCCGCACGCGTCCAGCCATAATGGAGGGTGGGGGTCCCGGAGCAGCGGGTAGAGGATTTCATGCGAATGGGCAAAGGGCACCATGGTGTCGGCGCGGCCGTGCATCAGCAACGCGCGGCACGTGACATGAGCTACTTTCTCGTAGTTGCGGAAGATGTCGAAGTTCGCCAGGGACCGGGCGACGAGCGCCGGCAGGACCACGGACCCCGCGCTGGCTATTGGGGATTGTAAAACCATGCCGCCCAGGGCGTGTCGACTACATAAATCTACCGTCGGCCCGGAACCGATGGAGCGGCCGTAGGCTATGATTTGCGCCGGCGCGAGGCCGCAATCTCGAGTTAAGTACAAGTAAGCGGCGTCAATGCACTCTAAACAACCTTTTTCAGAAGGACTTCCGCTCGCGAGGGAGTAGCCCGGGTACTCGTACGCTAAAACGTCGGCGCCGACGTGCCTCGCCAACGCTTCCACAAATGGTAACGCGAGGCCCAGGTCCTCCGCGTTCGCGTGGCTGTAGAGGATCGTGATCTTTTGATGCCGTTTCGTTCTAGAATGCACATGAACACAAGCCGTCGTCTCGCCGCTCGCCGTCTGCAGCAGCACGAGGTCGCTCCGCTTCCGCAGCACCGACGACGCGTAGGCCCGGTCCGGCGCCGGGAAGGCCAGGGCGTTGATGGCACTCTGCATTCTTATCAGTGGAGACGAGTGCACCTATTCCCTTGTGGGCTGTTGAGCACTTTGAGTGGTATGGCAAGCCCCGAGCGGCAGTGCGTCGGTGTAGGATTGCACACGACCAGTACCGACCCTGAGCGATCGCTGCGATCGCTGCGGCACGTCGTGACGTATGCGCGGCTCCAATATGATCTCAAATGGGCTGCCGGCTCGGCGCAAAAAAACTTGTGCCGAAAGAAAAAAAAAAGGCGGCATGTCTCATCGGGACCTCCACGCACGCCTCCGGAGCGTACTCCCCCCTAGATCACAGACCGGTGCCGCGCGGGTTTCGCCTCGCATGCACGTTTTATGGCAGCTTCCAAAACAATAGGGCCACCATCACAGCACCGGGGCAGCCGCAAAAGCAGATGACCACCGCACCCGCGGCCCCGCAGTCCGAGGCCGACCTGCGGGCCGAGATCGCCAAGCTCGAGCTCGAGCTGAGTGGTATTACCGAAAAAGCTCGGGCCTCCCAGGACGCGTTGGACAGCGCCCGGAGCCAGGAACCCGCGCCGGAGGAGAAGAAGAAGCCGCGAAGGCGGGGCGGCAAGAAGCACCAGAAGGTGTCTGCTGAAATACAGGAGGCGCGGCGCGAGGTCCAGCGCTGCCCCCAAAACGCGCAGTGCCGCCTGGACTTGGCACGGGTCTATGAAAGTGAAGAGAAATGGAGAGAAGCGTACGCGGAGGCGTCGGCGGCCAAGCACTTCATCCCGACGTATGGGAGAGCCTGGCGATTGAAACAGTCGCTCGAGAAAACGATGGCTTCCAAAAATATAACATTTGACGACGACGATGCGACCTACCTGGATACGCCTCCAGACGCGTCCGTGGAAGAGGAGGAGGCCCTACCACCCGTGACGGCATCATCGCCGGAGGAGGCGCGCACAAAAGCAGCGGAGGAAAAAAAATTGGGCGACGCGCACTTTTTGGGGAAACGGCATGTTCAGGCTTGTGAAAGATGGGGCCGGGCCATTTCATTATTAAAAGCACACACGGAGGACCCCCTGGCCAAGTTGTATTCCAATAGAGCGGCGGCCCACCTCGCGTTAAAAAAGCACGTGCTGGCCGCGCGGGACGGCGCCTGCGCTGTCGAGGACGACGCGGGCTGGTGGAAGGGCCACTGGTACTTCGGCCAGGCGACGCTCGAGCTGGTGAAGGCCTCGGCCGCGCAGCGGGGCGCGTGCACGTCCAACGGGGAACGCGCCCAGGAGGCCCACCGGGCCTTCTCGCGGTGCGCCGAGGTGTGCCCCGCCGCCAAGCGCGAGGAGGTGGCCTTCGTGCGCGACACGACCCAACAGAAAATCTATGAAATGACCGAGCAGGAGGGCTGCGTCGTCTGTTAGTAGTAACAAGTCGAGGTTTCCTACTAGGGGTGTCCCTCGGGCGGCGTCCGGGCTTGCGCCTCGGTCGGTGTTCGAGGGTGCGGGTCGAAAACCCGGCCAAAAACGGTAGCGTCGTGTCAGGCCTGATTGCTGCCCACCTCGGCCCAAGAGGTCGTCGGGACAAGTGGCTTCCGGGTGCCGCCCACCACAAGAAACTTGCGAGCGGCCAGGGGCAGCCGTGCGCCCGCCGGAGGCGCCAGTTGCGAGACTCCAGCTCCCTGGCAAGTACACGGACCGGCCTGAAGTGGCGAGGCACGCCCAGCCATGCTCGCCCGCCGGCCCACGCTCCCCGACGCGTTCGACGCCGCCGGGAGCGTCTTCCTGCCCCCGGACCCGGCGGCAGCGGACGACGACGACGACTCTTTCGCGTCGCAGGACACGCTCCTCGAGGACGCGCGCACGCGGCACAAGCGCCTCGCGCGGCAGCGCATACACGAGGCCGCCGGGAATGAGGGCGCGCCGCGGCCGCTGCCGGTCAAGCAGCCCGTCGTCGCGAGCACGCCGAAAAGAGTTCAGCCGCCGACGCCGTCGGACCTCGCGGCGGACGACGTGCCGGGCCTCGCGACGGCCGACGTCCGTAGAGAGCTCGAGGCGCGGGGCCTGCGGGCCGCGGGCCCCCGCTCCATCGCCGTGGCTCGCTTGCGGCACGCGCTCGAGCCCCGAGAAAAACCGCAGGTGACGCATCGGGGAACGGGTACGGGCCTGTTCGCCCTCGAGAACTTTGCGATCTCACCGGACGCGGACCGCGTGGCCTTCGGGGCGCCGATCAAGCTGCACGTGTCGGACGACGAGCACGGCGCCGTCGAATATTCATTAAGGTGCTCCAAAGTGGTCGGTGGCATGCACCAGCTCTACGCCGCGTGGCAGGCGCCGTCGTTGACCAAGGGTCATAAATATGAACACGTCTTCGAGGACGTCGGGGTCTATGTCATCTCGGAACCGACGCACAACTTCGAGGTGTCCATTGAAATCTACGCCGTGACGGGCATGAAGGAACTAAGGGAGGCGGCGACGCGAAGGAAGATCGAGGCGAAGCGCCGCTCTATAGCTGATGAGAACGCGGTGCAGGAGCAGGTTTTAAAAGATGCCGAGGAGAAGCAGCGGGCCGAGGAGGCCCACCGCCTCGACAACGACCGCCGGGCCCAGGCCCAAGCGGAAAAGGAAAAGAGCGACCCGAAGGTGAGGCGGGCGGCCCAGGAGCGCCGGGACGAGGCTGTGGGCGCCTCGATGCACTCCTGGAAGGCGCGGCCCCGCACGTCCGCGACCGGCACCGGAAGGCGGCGGCGCCTGCACCAGCTCATCGACGAGTCGCGGCACGAGGCCAAAGTAAAAAGGCCGTCCACCTCTCATTTAGCGATGCCGCCGCGCGGCCAGCACACGGCCTTGTACGACCGTCGGGAAGCGCCGGCCTTTGGGCGGCCGGCGACGAGCGGCTTCTCCGTGCGGCGGGCGCCCGCCGTGCAGTACACGGCCGCGTCCATTCTAGCCTTGCCGGACCGCTGGGTGAACGATACGGTAGAGGACGACGAGGAGGAGGAGGTCGTGATACGAAAGAAGCGGCGGTCCCGGAAGGCCATCATTTCCGGCTTCGCGCCCCAGGCCTCGGCGCCGCGCAAGCGCGTGAGCGCGCACGAGTTCAAAGCCCGGGTCGCCGCCGAGGCCCTGCGGCCCGCGCCGAAGCGCCTCGGCACCTACAAGGCCGAGACGCCCATTGTACAACCGCAGGCGCCGCCGCCGCCGCCCGCGCGCCCCGAGATTATCATTGCGGACAACGCCTGGGCGCCGCTCGACTTGATCATGGCGCCGGGCGCCGAAGGCTTCATCAGCGTCCACGCGGACGAACCGAAGTGTGTGGAATACCAGATCAAGTGCGAGCGGGTCCTCGACTACGTGCCGCCGCTTAACGTGGAGCTCTTCGAGACGCCCGTACTCGTGGCCGGGAAGGAGTTCCGGTATCTCTTCAAGGACGAGGGCCGCTACGAGATTTTTGACGTCGACGCGCCCGAGGTGCGAGGGGTTATCCACGTCACGTCGCGGCCGGACGCGGTCCGGGCACGACTAAATCAATCATGAATCATACTAGCCTCCGCCCGGGTGATTTCTTTGATCTCCTACACGCGAACGTCGACGCGGATGGGGATGGGGGAGGGCGCTTCTTGCGCCCGGTTATTTTTTGTCTAGACGGCCGGCTCCGCGTCAATACATGCCTACATCGCGGGCGAGGGCTCGCCCTCGCCGATACATGCCCGCTGGATGGCGTCGAAGGTGTCGCACAACTTGGCGTTCGCCGCCAGCTCGTTGGCCAGGTCGTCGCGCCGCTTTTCCAGCGCGTTCCGCGCGCGCTGCACGTCGAACAGGTTCGCGCCCTCCGCGCGCGCGTTCACCTCGTCGTCCAAATGCTCCCGCAGATACAACGGAAAGTCGTCGACGAAGGGCATCAGGAAGAAGCAGTTGAACTTGACGGCGACCGTCCGCGCGAAATGCTCGCGCCACGCCGCCGCGATGCGCCGCACCAAGCTCCCCACGACCTCGTGCGGCGGCGCCACCGGGCTGAGGGACCCCAACGGCGTCGCCAGCGTCTGCTTGAGCACGTCGTTCTGTTCGTCCCCGAACGCGTCGCGCCACTCGTCCACGATCGAGGCCTCCACCGCGGATTCGTCCCGCGCCGAGAACCACTTGCGCGCCTTGCTCTTCTTCGTGCGCGGGTTATCTAGGGCGGACTTGGCGGCCATCATGTCCGCCTGGACGTTCTGGGCGAGATCGGGCGTCGGCTCCAAGGCGGCCGCCATCGACGACGTCGCGTCGGAAGACGACGCCAAATCCCAGGTCACGAAGCGCGTCATGGCCTCCAGGTCGTCTCTACAACGTTCTACGGCTCTATCAGCTAGTTCCAGGACGTACTTGTCGTAGATGGAGGCTACTAATCTCATAACAGCTTCATACGGCCCGTCGGGCTCGTTCTGGGTCTCGTCCTCGCTGAAGACGCGGCGACGACTTTGCGTGCCGCCCTGCAGCTCCATCATACGCTCTAGCGCTGGCGGTAGCCGACGCATGACGTGCGAGACGCGATGCGCCAAGGTCCGAAGCTGCGGCTCGAACGACAATCGCGCCTTGTCCACGGCGATGACGCACGAGGCCCGCACGAAGTCGGCGCCGTCGTGGGCGTCGCCCACGCCCAGGGCGTTGGCGATCTCATCACTGCCCACCGACGGGAGGGACAGGTGGCGCACGGCCAACGCGAACTCGCGCAGGGCCCGCCGGTACTGGGCGCCGCCGTATAACGCGGCGTCGGCGTGGCCCACGGCGCCGTCTAGAGCCGTCTGGCTGAGCGTCAATTCCATGGTGGACTTGCCCTGCGGTTGCACGGGCTGCGCCGCGAAGGCCGCGGCCGCCGCCCTTACGCCCGGGACGCCCCGCTTGGTGGACGTGGGGAAGAAGCCGCCCCGCAACACTCTTTCACCATTATCCTCCTCCTCCTCCTCCTCAATGCGCTCCACGGGCGCTAGGAACGCCCCGCCCGAGACGCGCTCGTCGGCCAGGCGCTCGCCGTAGATCGACGTCTCGGCCGACACTGAACCACTAACAGCCTTGCCCAGGCTCCGGCAGAACTTGTCGGCCACGGCCTCGGCGCTCCGCCGCAGCCGCTCCGGCGTCAACGCCGCGAGCTCCTCGTCCGCCGCTTTTAATGCAGCCTCCGTGGCCTGGCGTTCTTGCCTTAAGAGAGGTACGACGCGCGCCACGTTCGCTCTATATTGTCTCTCGACATGCTTCTCCAAGAAGCGCCTCAAAGCATGAACACCTAGGCGGTCGCTCACGCTCCCGAAGCCCTGGTGGCCTAATTTCGCCCGCACCAAGGACCCATCAGCTCGAGCCGCCCGCGCCACCGCGGCTCTAAACTCCGCATCTTGGCGATACGCAACACCATCATCAGCCGGCGCCCCGCTGAACCACTCCTCGTCGTCGTCTCTGCGTTCGTACGCCTCGCCGCCGCCCCCGATGGGCGACGCCACGCGTCCACAGGGGACAGAAGTAAAGAAGGGCCCCGCCAAGAGTCGCGGATGTAAATCATTGAGCAACCCCGCCCGCAGGAAGCGCATGATGTCCCGCGCGCCGCTGAACTGCACGAGCTTCGTGTCAAGCTTCGTGTTCACGACCACCGTCCGCGCTAATGTGGGATCCGCGTCCGTGCACAGCCTTCTCGCAGCAGACGCGAGGCCCCAGTCGTTGTGGTCGTCGATGCAGAGGAGGATCGCGGACCGCTGCTTCGCTTTCGAGAGGGCGAGCTCGTACGCTTCTCTTGCTTGCAATTTCAGGTTCCGCCGAATAGGAGAATCTCTCGAGTCGTCGGCCTCGTCGGCCGCCGTGACGTCGCCCACGAGGCCCGGCGTGTCGATCAAGACCAAATTCGGGCAGTGCCGGTACTCGACTCTAATGACAATCTCCCGCGCTTCAAATGATCGATGAGCGTCCCTTTCTAACCGCCTATTTTCATCTTCAATAAACCGCCGCGCCTCAGCTAATGTCGCCCGGCGCTCGTGCGGGCTCCCGTCCTGCACCGGCTCGCCGCCGCTAAACCTCTCGTCCATGATGTACACGGCGGGCTCGTCGCAGGCCGCGTTGTAATGCATCTGCAGGGCGATGGGCCGCCTCGTGCGCGTGCCGCCGCCCACTTCGTTGAACTGGAAGCCCATCAACGCTTCGACGAGCGCGGACTTGCCCGCCGATTGGGCTCCCACGACCACCACGGCGGGCACCTCGAAGGGCTTGCGGTAGGCGTTGGCCAGCGAATGGAGCGAGTTGTAGGCCTCGTACCTGTGTCGGAGAAGGGGGTTAAAAATTTGGCGGTTGACGCCAGAACACCGCTGCTGACAGGCGCTCCCGGTTTTCCGTCTCCTGCGCGTCGCGGTCGGCTTCGCGCGCGCCGCCCTCGATCTGGAGCGTGCGCGCGGCAAGGGGCGTCGGCCCGGCGTGCGCCCGCGGCGCACACGGCGCAGCAAGGCAAACGGTTGCTAATGCCGCTACAGCGGCCCAGCGCGCGCGGCGCGTCGTCATAATGCTTTGGGTTGTACAGTACTGCTACGGGTAGCGTACAGCGAAACCTCCCGTGCAGCGGGCCGGCATGCAGCTCGTACACTGGCTTGCAACGACTTCGCGTTTTGTCAGGTACGAAACCCGTGCGTGGTGCGGGTCAAAAACTTCAAAAACGGCGCGGCCCATAAAATTTTCAGGAGACTTCGCGAGCGGTCCCTGAATACCCCTAGGGACCAGGTTCAAAATTTCGCGCGTCGAAAGCCCGGTGAAGCCGGCGCGCGCGGACCGACGGCCTCTAGCGACGCTCTTGCGGCCCACTACAGACCCACTACTAGCACGAGAGAGGTAAAACACACTACATCACATAACTCGCCCCGCAGAGCCAGGTCCGGTTCACGCCGTCGCGCGCGTCCACCTTGTCGCGCGCCGCCTGCACGGTCTGCTTATAGCGCCGGTCCGTGTCGTGGCTCCCGCGCCTGGCCTTCATCCAGCTCCGTTTGGCCGAGGACCAGGGGTGCGGCGCGTGCACGAGGAAGCCGAGCGGCAGCACCGCAAATTCATAACCCGAATACCGCAGCCTCGCAATTTGCTCGATCTTGTTCTTCCCGTAGCCCGTGTACGACGCGTCGAAGCGCACGTCTCCATTATTGCGCAAGACCACATAGGGCTCGAAGCGCGCCGACTTGAAGCACTTTATCGGTCGCGGCGTCAGACCGGCCGCGAACGGCTGCGAACCTTCAACTAATTTAGGAGCGTCCTTGCCCGGCGCGGCATTCGCGGCCTCGCGCACCCGGTCCGAGGCGTACCGCGCCCGCGTCGCCGCGGCGCGCGCCGTCGCGTCGACCCAGGCCGCCGTGTCTGTCGAACTGTGCGCGTCCCTATTCCACGTGAAGTCGAACACAATACAAGCGACGGACGCCAGGCAGTCTAATAATTGGGAGAAGGTCTCGGGGATGAAGTCGGGCTTCGCCAGCTCGCTCTTCCACCGCTTGTCGCTGTAGGACCGGAAGTTGCCTTTATGTTGGAAAGCCGGTACCACGAGAGCCGCCTTGACGTGGTGGCGGAGGTATAGTGATTGGGCCAAAATGGCCTCGTGCAGCTCCGAACTCGGGAAGAAGTCCACGTCCACGACCAGGACGTGGGAGGTCGTCACGGCGTTCAGGGCGGCGTTCCGCAGGGCGTTGATGGGGTAGTTCTTCGTCGTGGCGAAGCGCTGCATGGTGGTGCGCCCGCCTAGCAATAAGGCGCCGCGCCAGGCGAGGTCCGTGGAGACCAGCGATCGGAGTTGTATAGATGAGGGGTGTCCTTGGGAGGAACCGCACACGGCGTCCGCACTCACGTCCGTATCGGCGACCACGGCCACAGAGATGGGCCCCGACCAGCGCGCGCACAGGAACTGTAGGAGCCAGACCCGGTCCTGGGACGCTTGGGTCGCGAGCGTCGCGCCTATCGTGTGATAGTCGACTTTTGCAAGCGGCGCGGCGCCCGTCGACGATGTGACCGCTTCGTCCTCCTCCACAACGTCCGTCGCGAGCGTGATGGCCGTGAAAATAAAAGCCGCCACCACGAGCAGGACGCAGCACAGCGCGCAGCGCCGCGGGCGGCGCCGGCGCCGGCGCGGTGAAAGGGCGTCGTGCGCCTCGACGTCGTCGCTCGGCGGCGACCGCGGCTCCGGGTGGTCGTGCGACGCTGCCCTCGTGCGTCGTGCGAACATGGTCCTCGTCGTCGACGACGCGCGCGCGCGTCAATTCCCTGTTGCACACTTTTTAGGAACGGTGCTCTGCCGAGGCGCCTACCGCTGCGTCGAAGGATCCACCAACTGCGGCACAGCTGCGTTACACGCGTGGACTAAGCACACGTCATGCCACAAGCGGTACTGCACCGCAAAACCTAATTTTGTTGTGATCGATGCCGAGCAAAAACCCGGGGTGAAAACCCGCGCCCGATGAACCGCACCGTAACAAAGAGATTACCTCGGCGGTCGCCCGCAAGACGCCCCCAGGAGCGGCGCGGCGAGCGCGGGCGCCGCGGCGACGGCCTCGCGGAGCAGGCCCGGCGGCACCGCGCCGCGCAGCACGTCCACGCCGACGACGCCGCCGCCCGCCTCCACGGCAATCGCGACGGCCGCGTCAGATGCCTCGTCCGCCGTCGCGTCCGCGAGGAGCGCGCCCTTGGCCACGGCGAAGGTCACGACGACCGGGCACGCGTCGACCGAGACAGTCGTGGGCGGCGTCTCAATGGGCAAGAGAGCGAAGGGCAGCGACGTGTCCTTCTTGGGCGCCTCCAGGTCGTCCACCAGGGCCTCCTCCGCCGCGGGCAGTTCTGTTGAAGCGAGTGCGGCCCGCACCACGCACGACAAGGCTTCCCGTAACCCGCCGTCGTCGCTCAACACGATGCAGTCGACCGCGAGGTGCCAGCCGACCTTGTCCCCGATCTTCAAAGCGGGTTCCGCGGCCGTGCGCCACCGCTTCAGGAGAACATCGCCCTCTCGACTCAACCGCTCGCTGAGGGCTTGTCGAGCTCGGTCGTCGCCCGCCGCCCATAAAGACGGCGAGCACTCCACCACCAAAGCGCAGGCCGTGCCTTTACCGACCTGGGCGGTGACTGCGGCGACGACCTCGGTGCCAGCCCCTAAGCCGCCGCCTAAAATCACGCGCGCCGAGCCGTAGCACTGGACGAAGACGTTCGTGTCCACCTCCAGTTCCCGCGCTTCGAGCGCTTGCCGGCCGTCGGGCCTCAAAATCATCGTTTTGCAGCTTTGCAAAGGCAGGGGCTGTAGGGGTGCTTTTTGGGCGTGTACAGGTGCGGAGGCGCCTGGCGTGCAAGCAGCGATCGATGGTAGGCCCACGGTGCACGTCGCAGCCACTACGTAGACGTGCAGCGATGCAAAAGCAAGCGTGGCGTGAGAGCTACGCGTTTTTGGTTATCCATACACACAAAAACCCGGCTGGAGCTGAGCAAAAAAAGTTGCTTTTTTCTTGACGTGTCCTCGGTCTCCAGGGCCCGCGGACGCATGCCCCGACAGCTCGCGCGGGAGCTTCGGCCGCTCGCCTCTCACAAGGTGGACAGCACATCTCTCTCTCGCAATAGGCTCTGCTAAGGCCGCGCGAAGGTCCGCACCTCCGCTGAGCGCTTAGAATCGTCCGCTGTGGTCACATTGAGGTCCTGCGCCGACTTTTTTGCCCCACAGTTCGCCCGGCGCTGAGCAAAGCCCAGCTAGGTACTCTTTCGCCTCTCAGGTGAACAAAATCGTCGCCCGAGGCAAACGGGAACCCTTCCTCGCGCAGATCGTCCATATGCAGCAAGAGGAAGAGGAAGAGCACCCGGCCGCCGCGCAAGCGCAGCTCCGCCCCCGCCGCCGGCCGGCGCGCGCCGAGCTCGGCAACCACCTCACGCCAGGCACGCGCCTCACGACAGCGCGCCCGACGACGCGGCGCCTGGTCAAGCCGCCCGCCTACGTGCCGCCGTCGGACTGGCGCACGGAGGGCTCGAGGTACCTGAGGCGGTGGTGCGTCCGAAGTGTCGTAGGCCTCGACGGGATCCAGAAGCCGCAGCTCGGTTTCATCGCGGGCTGGCTCAGCGCCAAGGAGTCGGACTTCCAGAACGCGCGGGGGCGGAGCGCCGGGCTGTACCGGTGCGTCTACGTCGGCGGGGAACTCGACGGCGACGCGGAAGATTTAGAATTGCACGACACGACGTCCACGCTCTGGCAGCACGCGTGCGACGGGTGCAACATTTTTGCGGTGGACCCCGAAGTCTTACGGCGCCACTGCAAGACGTGCAAGCCCTACCATTTGAAAGTGGAGGCTGACGCCGCTTCCGCGGCCGCTTTACAAGCCGAGCTCGACCTCAAGAAGCGGCCCGCCGACGGCGGGTCGACCACTCGAGGCAAGGCGCGGCGGGTGGAGGAGGCGGCGCCGACGGGCGCGGGGGGGCTCGCCCCCGCGCCGTACCCGTTCCATTCTATGCCTGGTTTAACTCCAGCTCAAGCGCAGAACGCGCACGTGCGCCTCACGGGCGCCGCCCCGGGCGCTGCGGCGCCGGCTTCGCGCACTGGGATGGCGGGAGGCGGCGCGCGCAAGCTCATGATCCGCCTCCCGGCCGCCACGCCCCCGGCGCCGCGCGTGCACCAGCCGCCGCGGGCTCCCCGCATCGGCGCCCAGTTCCAGGCGACCATGGAACTGCCCGACCCGCAGACCGGGCCGCCGCCGGCGCCCGTGAGCGTCGCCGCGGCGCGCACGCGCATGATGCCCCTGGTGCCGCGCCCGTCCTACGAGTTCGACGTCTCCGCAGGGCTGTCCATCGACATCGCGTTGAAGCGCGGTAGGGGCTTGGCGCCGCTGGTCTTGCGCCTCGGGCCGCGCGAGGCCGTTCTGTACCGGGCGGACCGCGACGGCGGCGCGGACCCGGGCCGCGTCGTGGCGCGCGCGGGGCTGCCGGCCCAGTAGCTTTGTCTAATGAATCACAAGAACTTAGGCGGCGGCCCCGCGCGCGTGTCGCAGACGGGCCGCGCCGGCGGCGGGGGCGCCGTCGGCCCGTCGCCCGCGAAGACCGGCACCGTCGTCTCGAGGAGCGACTCGACGTCCGCGGCATTATATGATGGGGGCATGTCGTACCCGACGCGGAACAACGACGCCGCGACGTCGCCGCCGTAATACACCACGAGCGTGGGCAGCGTCTCCACGTCATAGCCCGCCAAGGCCTCGCCCGCCTCGCCGAGGGCCAGGCCCAAGAAACAGATATCATTTCGCTTCACCGCCAGGTCACCCAGGACCCGGGTCAGGCGCCGGCAGGGCCCGTAGTTCGGCTCGTGTAAATGGACCACCACTACCACGTCTTCTCTTGAGAGAGCGTCGAGGTACTCCTGCTGCGTGACACAGGATGAGTAGGTCCCGAAGGTCGGCTTTGCTTGCGTCGTCTTGAGCTGCGCGAGGCGCTGCTTGCGATAGGTCTCGAGGAAACTGTCGTCGGACTCGCTCTTGGAGTCGGTCCGGTCGTCCGGGTCCCGCGCGACGACGCGCGGCGGCGGCGGCGCGGCGCGCTCCTGACCCGAGGCTATTTGTAATAATTTCGCGTCGCGGTCTACTTTATTCCATAATCTTTCAGCCCGCTGCATCTTCTTGAAGTACCGGTGCTGCGCCAGTGTGGCCTTGATGCCCGTTTTTCCGGCCGCGGCCGGCGCCTCGCCGTATCGTAACGCCTCCGGGATCTCCCGCGACTCCGGCTCCTCGGGCGCCGCATTGTCATCCACGGACGCGACCTCGTCCTCGCACGAATCGGAACGCGCGTCCCCATCGGAGTCCGGCTCCCAAGTGCTGAAGCGGCCGGGGATGTTGGAGCGCAGGAGCTTGTCCTCGAGGCCCCAGTCGCCCATGGCTTTTGTGTTCAGTACGCGTTTGTAAGGCGCGAGGCTAAACCTTGAGAGCAAGGACCAAAGGCAGGAGGCAGCCCTTTGGCACCTCGACCTGCACGATGTGCAAGGCCCAAAGCGGAGAGGGAATAGCTGGGCACGCACGCTAGACTAGCCAATTGCTGCGACGACGCTCAAAGCTTTGAGAGCAAAAGCTTTGAGCCTCCTGAGAGGCGCGACCCGCACGATTGCGCGACGCGTCGATGGCGTGCTGGTGGCCGCCCCCCACGCCGCCGCTGCGCAACTCAATGGTGATCGGGCATTACACAAAAAGGCGGGGAAATTCAGACGTCGTCCGCGTCGAGGACGACCTTCTCCAACTCCTCGAGGGGGAGCCGCCGGCTCGCGTCCAATAGGGGCGCCGCGGCGAGGGCCGGCGCCCGCCCGCGTGCGCGACAGGAACCCGCCGAGGCCTTGCACTGCGCCGTCCCGGAAGCGATCAAGTCCAGCACGGCGCCCTCCGGCCGCTGGTCCCCGGGCATGCCCGCCACGGCCTTTTTAGCTTGGACGAAGCTCCCCACGGCCTGCTTATATGAAGCGTAGGCGCATTTCCAATTGGAACTCTCCTCAAACGCTCGCCCGTCGGCCGTGTGCCTCAAGGCGTCATCTAACGCCGCCTCGAGGCCGGCCAACGTCAACGGCCGACTTCGCTCGGCGTCCTCCGTCTTGGCGTCTTCGGACGACTGCTGCAATGCCCGCGCCTCCTCGGCCTGGCTCCGCCTTTCAATTTCGAGCAGGCGGTCCTCGTCCTCCTGCAGGGTGCTGTGGGACATGGACAAAGCCACCTCTAAAGATTTCGCTTCTTCGGCCTGGCAGGCTCTTTCTGAATGGAGCCGCTTGAAAAAGGAGCGGAGGGCCGCGACTTCCGCGACCCACGCGTCCCGCTCGTGATCGTTCGCCGCCGCCAGCGTCACCTTCACCTCCGCTTGGTCGTCGATGGCGCTCCCGAAGACGCAAAACGCGCCCTGTCTACCCGCGAGGCGCTGGGACCACGCGTCCGCTTTACCGTCCCTTACGTCGATCGAGCCCTTGTCCAGCCCTTCCACGGCAGCCCACCGCAAGCACCCGTCCGCCCTTAGGTCCACATCCACGGCCGTCCACTGGCCCACGCGGCCCGCGTCGCCTCTTTTGTAGACTCGGGCGGACTTCACCGATAGACCGTAGCGGTGCCTGACACGTTGTAAGAGAAGGAGTTCCTGGCCCGCGTACTTGGTTAATAAAGCCTCCACCTCGCCCGAGGCCAGCTTCTCGGGGTTCGCACTCAGGTAGCACGCGCGCACCGCGTCCTGCGCCTGGCGGACCTCGCGCTCGGTGAGGGCCGGCGCTGATACTTCTTCCTCTTCGCTGGCGACGGTCCACTGGGACATCGTTGCGCGTGCGTTGGTTCTCCTGTGGCGGCCCTGAAGGACGGGCGGCGGGACTGGTCTTGTCCTACACAGCCTTACTGTTCAGGTTTGACTGGACAGAGGACAGTTTCGCCGTTCTAATCGCTGCTATCGCTGCTACTTCTGATTTGTGCCTTCTGTCAAATTGCTAATAGCCTCTGCGCCCTAATCCACGAGAGCACGAGAGCTCTGCGGCATTTGCCGGATTTTACGAGGCGCCTTAGACCCGCACGTTATATCCGGCTTCTAGAGCTCTGCCTAGAGATGAATCAATTTCGGTCTGTGCGTTCAAGTTGCGGTGTTGGGGTGTAGGGTAGTGTAGGTGCAGTACGGGAAGCGACCTGTCCTAGCACCGTAACAAAAAACAGAAGTGAACCCCACAACCGGGACCCTAGTAATGGTAAGAACAGACTTAACGAGAAAGCGAGGGTCAGAAGTCGTAGACGTCGTCGTCGTCGTCCGCCGCGACAACGGGCGAGAGCGCCTGGTTCCGCGCGACGGACCGCGCGACCTCCCACTGCGTGATTTTACTTCGAAGCTCCCGGTCCGGCTTGAGCTGGGCCGCGGACAGGGGCTGCCCCGTCAAGGGGCAGACGGACCCGTTCTTGGCGAACCAGGCCTGGGCCACCTTGGCCTCGACCACGTGCCCGTACGGCGACTTCACGGGCTCGCGCATCAGGCGCTGGGAAATGGCGCACAGGAATTCGGGGGGCGCGTCCACCGCATGTCGGACCGTGTCCCACTGCTGCTGGGGCGTGGCCGGCTCGTCCTCCTCCTCGGCATAGGAGGGCGAAAACCGCCGTCGTTCCGCGGACGACGCGCCTTCCGATAGCCGCCGCTGTTCCGCGCGCTCGTCGCCGCGCCGCTGCGGCGTGAGCGACGGTAACTCCCCGAGCATGGCGCCCTTGTGCAGGAACGCCGGCTCGCGCGGGAGGTCCACGGCCCGCGCGACGGCGCCCGACGCCGGGAGCTGCGAGACGTCGATCAAATTCTCGCGCTTGACCGCGATGCCCTTGCCGTCCAGGAGGACCGCCACCCGACCTGCTGGGACGTGCTTGGGCGTTTCAATGATCTCGCCTCGTCTTCCATTGAGCTCGCCCTTCTTTAACCCGACTAACTCGACGCGCGTCCCCACGGGTAAAGCGTCGTCGTCGTCCTTCCCCTCGGCGACGAGCGGTGGATCATCCAAGTCATTCCCTAGGAGAGCGCCGAACTGGAACGCTAGACCAGGAGGACAGTCTCTTTCCGGACACGCGTCCACTCCACCTAATTCCCTTAACACGTCGCGCACCGAGGGCAGGGACGCGACGTGGAAGGGCACCGCGCCCCGCGCGTCCTTGACGCACGCGTCCGCGCCGTACACGAGCAGTGTTCGAGCCACATCCACGTGGTTGTAGAAGGCCGCTTCATGTAGAGGCGTCCAGCCCAAATGGTTCGGCAAATCTTTCGGCGCCCCGTGTTCCAACAAGATCTTCACAATGTCCTCGAAGCCACATCTCGAAGCCTCCCCTAGGGCACTTTGCGGCGGAGGTTTGGCTAAAGGAAACGCCTTGGACGCGTCGGCGTCGGGGATATGCGCTAGAGTCGTATTTTTTGGTAACAACTTCCTGACGATGCCGTCGAACCCTCTATGGCAGGCTTCTAAGAGAGGCGTCCACTGCTGGTCGTTCTGCGTGTCGGGGTCCGCCCCCGCTTCCAACAAAGCTTCGACCATGGGCTCGACGCCGTAGGCGCTCGCCATGTGGAGCACGGTCCAACCGGACGCGTACGCGCCCGGCCCCCGCACCGTCTTGTGCTCCAGCGAGGCACCGCGCCGCTGCAGTTCCTTGAGAACCTCTAATGCAGCGCCCATGGTCTGGTGGTTGTGGCAACAGGCGTGCAACGGCGTCCAGCCGTCATCATTGGACACTTCCACGTCATCCAAAACAATACGTTCTCCACTTACCGCCACGCAGAACCTTTCGGAGTAGTCGAAGGGCGCGTCTGAATCTCGTTCTTCGTTTTCTCTATCAGCCAGCAGTCCCACGTCCGACCGTAAGGCCGGCGCGTCGTCCGCGTGGAAATCTTGTACTCTATACATATCGGGAAACGACATGCTGGCCAGCGCCTGGCCCAGCAAATAGGTACATGCGACCAACTGTTCCAATTCGCCACCGTCCGCAGACGCGCCGGCGCCCATGGCAGTGGACTACTTTACTGCCCTGCTCGTCACAGCGGTGCAGCCCTCCGCGACGATGGCGTCTTGGGTCCAGCGGGTGGCTGCCTCGAGCCGTACTGCGTGCCTCTGGCCTGGGCGGCGCTGAGACAGCGCTAAAGCAAATCGGGTGAAACCCTAATTACGAACGAATTGATTTGAATTGGCCACTTCCCGCGGAGCATATTCCGGTCCGTCTTTGTCGCCCTGGAGCCGGTGAAGGGAAAACCGATCCCGCACGGCTTTTGCGCATGAAAATTGACAAGCCTGTGCGAGAGCCTGAGCCTTTACCTCTGTGCAGGTGGCTTCGGGCAGCCTGCGGGGCCCAAGAGGGCCCAGCGGTGTCGATTCTAATGCAAATCACCCAGTGTGCGGTGCATGTGGAGCCTGCTCCTCGTGGCCGGCGCTGCGGCAGCCGAAGAGGCGGACGCCCTCGGGCTCGCTCCAGCCATACCGGTGGTGGACTGGTACGCGCCGCCGCGCTTCGCCGTCGTGCGCGCGAACGAATCTGTGGAGGTCCGGTTTCGCGTGCGAGGCGCGGGCGCGCGCGAGGTGCTCCTGCAGGTCGACGGGCGGCGCGGCGCCGTGGTCTGCGCCGGTGGCGCGCCGTGCGACGTCCGGGCGACGCTAAGGGTCGATGCAGGCGGCTGGCACGCGGCCGCGGCGCTCCTGGGGGCCCGGAGCGGGGGCGGTTACACGAACTTGACGGCCGCGGCGGCGCCGTTCTTCGTGGATGATCCACTCGAGGAGCCGGTCCCGGCGGAGGTTCCCGAGCCGTGCGCTATGCGAAGGACCGTCGTGAGAGCTATCGCGCACGACCGAGCGCGGCCCTTGCAGAACCTCCTGGATAGTTTGGTGAAGGCGGAATATGATGGACATACCATTGACCTGGAAGTGCACGTCGACGGCGCCGCGACGCCAGCGAGTATGGAGGGCCACGCCGCGGCCGTAGAAGTCGCGCGCCGGTTCGCGTGGCCCCACGGTCGGTATGAGGTGGTCGTGCGAGAAGTAAACGCGGGCCCCACGCGCCACCGCTTCGGGGCCTACGCGCCGGGGACCTGCGAGCTCGTGGCTTATTTCGAGGACGACGTCGTCGTTGACCGGCTGTGGCACCGCTGGCTCCTCGTGAGTGACCAGACGTCTGGAGCCGACGTCGCCGGCTTTTCGTTCCAGCGCCACTGGCTGTGCCCCGGGGCGTACCTGCGCGAAGCGAAGAACGGTCCGCACGAGTCGCGGGTGGTCGGGCCCTTCGCCCACGCCTGGCGCTCGGAGCATTTGGAGCAATTCCTGGCCTGGGTCAACACGTCGGACGAGATGAAGGTGCCGGGCCACTCCTTCAGCAACGCCTGGCTCGGGAAGAAAGACTGGGCGCACAGCCTCTGGACGGCCTACGTGGACCGGTGGGCCTGGGAGGCCGGGCGCTGGTTCGCGAGCCCGCCCACGCCGGACGGGTCTGCCCTCGCGACGAACGACGCCGGCCCGGGCCTGCACTACAATGTGACGAAGGGCCGCGACTCGGCTCCGTTCCCGGGGAGCTGGGCCCCGCGCCTGCGGGCCGTGGTCCCCTTATCACGTTTAGACGCCGCCGGCGAGCCGCCCCGGCGACCGCCGTGGGCGGCGGCACTGATGGACCTTCACCCCTGGGACGTGGTGGGCGTGCGCGGCCCCGCCGCGCGGTTGCTGGAGGCGTGCGCCACGGCACTCGATGTAGTCGTGGACGACGTCGGCGGCGCGGGCGCGGCCATAGCGGCGTACGCGGCGCCGTGCCGCGTCGCCGGGTCTACCAATGCCCCGACGAGAATCGTGCTCGGGACTCCGAAGAGCCCTGCGCTCTTTTGCATTCTAAGGGCAGCCGCGGCGGACGGCTACGTCCTCGAGGCGAGCGACACGCAGGACGCCGAGGCGGCCTTCGTCCTGCGGCCCCGGGACGGGGCCAACCCGCCGTCTATTCTCGCGCGCCACCACGACGCGGATGGCGGCGTCGAGGAGCGGGTGCTCTTGGAGCGCTACGGCGTCGTACAGGACCTGCGGACGGCGACAACGTAAGTTTTGTTTGTTTTGTGTTTTAGGCAATGTGTTTCAAGCAATGAGTTCACTTTTGTTACGGTGATAGGACTAGTGGGCGGGGCCCGGGGGGGAGACACTGCGCTTCGCCGATTAATGAGTACTTCGGACGGGTTTTTGGCATGTGAAAACGGGTTCGACACCCGGCGTCGCGCATGCATGCGTACGGCTGGCGTTTTCCACTTGACAGCAACAGAGTTTCGACATTGAAACCGTTCCTTGCACAGGCGCATCAGTGTACGCCAGATCGACGCGGTGTCCTCTGCACAGCCTTTGCTCGACTGCCTTTTGCACGCGTCGTCGACCAGCGCGGGAGGATTTGAACAACCACAGATGGCGTTGTATGAGGGATTTGACGAACCAGGCTACCTGCGCCTGAAAGGCGAAGCAGCCAAGTTACGAGGCCGCAACATCCGCTGCAGCTTCGGGGAGGAGAGCACCACCATCGATAACAAAACGACGTTTTTGGTTGTACGGCGGTCCGCCTTCGGCGAAACCTGGCAGCGGCGCGGGAACGTCTCGAAGCCGACGCTCAAGCTGAGCGACGGTGCGACGGAGACAGAGGTCAGCGTGGACGCGCTGCTTCTCGGCGAGGCGTCGGTCGTCGAGGCGGCCCTCGACGACGCAGTCAAATTCTGGGTCGAGTACGTGCCCGATCCAAAAATGGAGCCGCGGCGCGGCGACGTCGTCGAGCTCGAGCCGTGGGCCCACGGCGGGGACGTGGTGTTGCGGAACAACGACGGTCCGGAACTGACCGTCGACGCCTGCGCCGACGGCCTTATGCGGGTCACCTGGCCTAACCGGCCGCCCGCGAGGCCGTGGGCGCCGTCGTCGCTGGTACACGACGACGACGACATCCTGTGGCAGTGCAACATCACGCTCCCGCGGTCGGCGCTGCGCGTCGCGCGGCGCGACTCGTGGGCCGAGGCCGCGGGGCGACTCGTGACGCGGCCGGCGGCGGCGCTCCGCGACACCGAGACCGGCCGCCGCCTCGCGCCCGTCGCGGACGACGTCGCCACGGCGCTCGCGCCCGCCGTCGCGACGGCGCGCCTCGCGTGGCGGTCCGTCGCCGCGGCCGCGACGGCCGCCGCGAGCGGCAACGGCGGCGCGCCGGGGCCGTACGCGTAATTTATGTTTGTGATTCGCCATGACTCGGGGCCATACGGGCCACTCCGGTGTTGACCCCGCACGTGGACCAAACTTCAGGAGCCGCTGACGTCTTTTTACACGACGCGAAGTGTTTTCACCACCAGCACCACCAGCGCCGGCAACAACATGAAGTTGCTATGCATCCTCGCCACGGCGCGCGCCGTTAGCATCGACTGGGAGGCCCTGCACCCCTCCAGCAGTGCCAACACGGAGACTGCCGCCGCCGGCGAAGCGGTCACCTTCACCTGGACGGACACGCACGACGTCTGGGCGATGGCGGACCAGACGCATTATGATAGTTGCGACTTCAACGGCGCCGTGGAGGTGCACTCAACGTCGGTGAAGACCGGCGACGTCTCCGGCCTGGGCGAGACCAAGTACTACGCCTGCCACGTCGGCAGCCACTGCGAGAGCGGCCAGAAGGTCGCCATCACATGGGCCGGCACGGCCACGCCCGCGCCCACGGGCGGTTGCCCCGCCGCCGCGCACGATAGTGACCACGACCACGACCACGCCGTGGACTACGCGGGCGCCTGCCAGCTCAACGGCAACTACCCGTTATATTCTTCGGAAGCCGAGGCGGCCGCCGTCGAGGAGAGCACCAGTGGGACCGCGCACCAGATGGGTGACTACTGGATGCCCGACTGCCTCGAGGACATGAACCACGGCGACTATACGGGCGACGCCACTGTTTGCGGCACCGTTTCGTCCGACGCGGCCCGGGGCCTCGGCCTGGGCATGCTATCGCTCGCCGCGCTGCTGGCGTAGATAAAGACCACCTAATTTGTACCAAGTCTAACACAGGGTACTTAGGGCCCGCGCCGCGCCGCGCATTGGTCGAGGCCCGTCTTCTGGCGCGCCCGTTCATTGTCAAAGGCCGACAAGAAACTCCGGAAGTCGTCCACCTGGACGTCGAACTCGTCGCCGGCCGGCGTCTCTGTCACCGTGGGCGCGAACCGCACGCTCCGCGGCCGCCCCACTTTTTGGGGCGCCGGCCACCACATGTCGTCCTCGTCCTCGTCATCGGAGTCGCCGAACTGGGGCGCGCCCCAGGTGATGGGCGGCGGCGGGTCGCCCGGCGAGAGCGCCGCGGGCGTGCCCGGCCCGCGCAACGGCGCCGCGGGCGTGTGCACGCCCAAAGGCGAGAGCGCGCGGGCGTGGGCGGGCGTCTGGGTCCCGTCGTTCCAGGCGCCCCAGTCCCAGGCCGGGCCGACCGTGTCCGACCCGACGGGCGGCGCCACGGCTCGGGAAAAGGACGCGTTGTGCGCGCTTTTCACCGGCGAGAGGTCAAAGGAAACTTTTGGCGAGGGCTTCTCTTTGGCTATTGTTGTATGAGGAGTCCGGAAGCCGCCGGGCGTCGTGCCCGCCGGCGCCCGTGGTAGCGCGTCGGGCCTCAATGGTTCGAGAGGAGGCGGCCGTAAATTACGAGGCGGCGAGTGCTCTAATTCATCCACCAAACCGGTCAAGATGCTCTTCAGCTTGGAGTCGTTCAACGCGGCGAGCTGCTTCTTCGCGGACGCCAAGAGCGCCTCCTTGGGCGACGTCTTGGCCATGCGCTCTGCCCGGATGTCGCGCATGATGTCATTCGCTTCGCGCTGCGCGGGATGGAGCATCTTGTCCCAGTAGTCGCCCGTCTGCGCGCCCGCCTTGCGCTGCCGTTGTTGAATGTGCGCCTGCTTCCCTTGCGTGTCATACGTCTGGGCCGCCCTTCTTAATCGAGGCTGCGTCCGGGACTTCTCCGGACTATGTCTGAGAGCGGCCTGCGTGAGGTCCTGTAAAGCGGCTTGCAAGTTGGGACCCCAGCGCGTCGGCGACTGGGGCTGCTCGTTCCACTCCTTCCTGAGCTTGGGCAGGCTCCGGCCCCGGCCCCGGCCGCGGCCCCTCCGCCCAGTCCGCTTGGTCCGTTTCAGCGGCTTGACGTAGTCCTTGGACCAGGGCGGGCACTGGGCCTTGGCGATGAGCGTCGGCGCCGAGGGGGCGGCGTAGAGGTCCGCGGTACTGGGGCGGCCTTGGTGCTCCATCAGCTTAGGCTGCCATGGCTAGGCGGCTGCCCGCGGTCGCCATTCGTCTTCAGGCATCGATGCTCCGGCGCCTCGGCTCATCTCACTCGTGGTGTGCGGTGCACAGGCGCGGCCGGTGGCTGCCGCATAAATGCGATACCCGTACCTTTTGAAAAGAGCTGTCGGAAAGGCGCGCTGCTCCGGAGGCGTCGGGGAGCGCGTCAAGCTCGTCGTTAAGATGATCGCCTCTTCAAACGGCCGGCGCGCAGCGAGCCGCTGATTTTCCGCACTCCGAATCGATCACATAGAATATCGGAGCTCACGGGCCGCGGGGGTCCCGCTGCTAGCCTCCGGCGGTCGGAAGACGCCGACAGCGACCTCGCCAGCCACTGGCGCGAAAGACCCAGTTGGAAACGATGCTGCGGTGACGCCAAAAGCAAATAACTCAAGTTGCATCTGCTGGCTCAAAAAACCGCCCCCCGCCCCACCATGGCCAACCTCCTGCCCCCCACGCTGGCGCCCGCGACCGCGCCGCCCGCGGAAAGAGTCCACTCCGCTCTATTATTAGAGGAGCGCCTGCGGGCTATTGATGAAGGCGCGGCGCTCAACGATCACACCTTAGCCACCATCCAGGAGCAGTCGCCCATGTCCGAGAACTCCAGTTTAACTGGGAGCTCCCGGAGCTTGCCTTCCCACAAGGAGGAGTCGGAAATGAGCCCCACGCGGGAAGGCGCCGTGTGTCGAGGCTGCTTCGGAGGCGTGAAGCAGGAGCCGCCCTTAGTCGACGCGCACGATAGACCTTTAAGAAGGGACCGCCGGGAGATCCCCGACGACCTGGCTTCTCTTCCAATCAGAGAAGCGAAGGAGCGGTTGCTGGAAGCTCTAAGAGAAGACGACGAGCCCCGGTCGGCCGGGGTAATGAAGCGCGCGGCCACTCTAG
>Ga0114994_10000318_pt1 | contig 31164 bp, 21 predicted proteins | sample ArcticOcean_MG_C_9_FD_87043 | JGI IMG/M metagenome (GOLD analysis project Ga0114994, IMG submission 87043) | Marine microbial communities from western Arctic Ocean - ArcticOcean_MG_CB2_152 | ecosystem: Environmental > Aquatic > Marine > Oceanic | place: Arctic Ocean: Canada Basin | collected...
CAGCTCGTGGCGCCGATCATCGACGAGGCGACACGGTCGCCGCTGGTCGCGTGGAAAGGGGACCTCTGGAGGCCCAACGAGGCCCCGGACCTGCCTCCATCTGCATTGTTGAACGCGTCACAGTTTGTCCGACAGATGCGGCGCGCGGCGTTCGATGAAGCGCTCGATAAGAACTACGCGGCGACCATGGGTCCGCGGCGGGGCGGGGGCTGGTTCGAGCGCGGTGCTCAGGCGACCTACGCGGCCACGGGCGGCCCGTTGGTGCTGTACGGCTTGCAGCGCTCGGGCACGAACGCGTTGACCGGTCTGATCTCCGCCCACCTGGGCACGGAGGTGTACAACGGCGAGCGCGCGGACGAGTACTTTCAGCGGCGGGCGCCGCGTTTGTCCTCCACGCGCTTCAACGACCCGCGCTGGAAGCATTTCCGGCCGACCCACGTGGCCCGTCTAAATGCGAGCCACGTGTTGTACGCCTCGCCGCATTCTACACGACCGCACCTTGCGCGCAAAGGCCTGACGTGGCGCGAGGAGCGCAAGGGCGTCGGCGGGGCCAGCGCGCCGGCGAACGTCGAAGATGATAAGGAGGCGTTCTATGCGCGAAACGTAGCAGACCTGGATGCCTTGATAAGAGCGGAGGCCTGCTGGCGCGGCGGCGCACTGTGTTCGTCAGTGCAGGTGCGCGCGTACGTTGTAGGCGTGCGCCACCCGGGGGCCTGGCTCGATTCTCTACATCGGCACTGCCCGGACTGCCCCCTCGCCATGCGCGGCACGCGGGCCAAGGCCGTGTGGCACGCGCCGGCCTACTACGCCCGGCTCTGGGACACGACGATGACGCGGTGGCTCGAGGTCGCTTCGAGTACTCCCCGCGTCGCTTTTGTGCGGAACGAGGACGTCACGCGGAGTTGCGCGAATGCGGTCCGAGCGCTCGGGCTGCGGTTGGGTCTGCGGTACGACGCGGCGGACTCGGCGCGGGCCTGTTCGACCATTGATCGTGCCCAACGCGTGGCCATGGACCTCAGCGGGTCGAACCGGGCCGAGACCAAGGAAGAATTGGAGCGGGGTGCCGGCTGGCTCTTCGGGTTGAGCGGGAGCCGAGAGGCCCTCGAAGCTTTGCTGGCCATCGACGCCCAGACCATGGCTGCATTGGGCTACCCCAAGCGGCCCTACACAGCCTTCGCCCGGGCCGCGCTGGAGCTCACGCAACCCATGTACGCCTGGTTCCTGGAGAGCTGGACCAAAGTTACCAAAGACAAAAGTGGCGAAGCGGTGAGCCCGACGTGCGACAATCTGAAGGCGAGCGTCCAGATCAATCGCCGGGCGTGGTGGTTGAAGGAGCCCTACAGGAGCACGCATCCCAAGACGCGAGAAGATTTTCTTTCGTTGAAGCACGCTTCTGATTATGTGGCGCCTTTGCGTTTGGATAGAGAGAAGACCTCACGGACGCGCCACGTGGCGCTGGCGGCGCTCGTGCGCGACGCCTGCGCGGCCTTTACCTGTAATGTCAACATGGTCGATGCACTCGTTGCAGCCGGCGGGAAGGCTCAACTGGACTTCCGCGTTTATATTTTGGAGGACGGCTCGTCGGACTGCACGCCGCGCGTGTTGCAAAGGTGGGCGGCGGCGCACCCGTACGTGCACGCGGTGCCGCCCCCATCGAAGGCGGACTTCGCCTGGTTTGTGTGCAGCGTCCTTATCGACGCGGCGCGAGAGAGCGTAACGCCATCGTTTGTCCGCGCAGGGACGAGAGCACCAAGGGCGCCTACGCTCTGCAAAGGGACGAGGCCCTGCGCCAAAAACGGTACGAGCGCATGGCCTTATTAAGGAACCACCTCACAAACTTTATACTAAAGCAGGAGTGGTTTGTGGATATAGTAGTAGTGTACGACGCGGACCAGGGCAGCGGCTGGGCCGAACATAACATCGTCCAGGCGCTCGCGAGCGTTTTGGACGGCGCGTACGACGCTATTTGCGCCAACGGCATCATCGGCCAGGCCCAGAGTGATAGGTTCATCCACCGGGACTTGTTGGCGCTGCGGTTTTCCGACTTCGAGGACCAGCCCTCGGGCGGCATCGAACTCGCGCCGGGTGCCTCGCCCGTATCAAGTGAGGGGCGGCGCTTCGACGCCGGCGCGCGGCGCGTCGCGTCGTGCTTCGGCGGTCTGACGATCTACGACGCGGCCATCTTCCGGGAGGACGGGTGTGCTTACGACTACGGCGTGTCGGAAACGAAAGTGTGGGACTGCGAGCACGTTTTACTGAACCGGTGCCTGGCGCACTCTGGGAGGGCTTTGACCTTGTTGCCGAACCTCATCATCAACGGGCCCTACGCCACCGGAAGGAGGGCAAAGATCGTCCACCTCAACAAGCGGGCGCCCCACGGGTCGCACCACAAGCACGAGTTTTAAGTACTTACTCTGTCACCTTGGACGTCAGCGCGTCGAAGGTGTCGTCCGTTTCCTTGGGCGCCGCGCGCATCCCGATTTGCTCCGCCGTGATGCCGTCGCCCTTTTTCACCGTGCCCTTTTTGGAGATTTTGGAGAAGAACTCGCCCGTCGCCTTGAGCGAGGCGTCGTCCTTTTTCGGCGTGATGGTGAAGGTGGGCTCCGCGGGCTCGGCTGGGGGCGCCTCCTTGAACTCCGGCGCGGGCGCCTCGTACGTGACCCACGCGGGCGTCTCGCGCTTCTTGTCCTTCTGGGGCTTCTGGCCCGAGATGGACTCGAGCTTCACGGGCGCCTCGCTGCCAATATTTGGAGCAGCGGCCGCCTGGATGTCGGCCGTCAAGCTCCCGCCCTTCTTGTCGAGCAGCGAGTCCGCCGCTTGAATCTCGGGCGCCGTCTCCTTGGGCGCTGCGCGCATCCCTATGTCCTGCGACGTGATGCCGTCGCCCTTCTTGACGTTGCCCGGCTTGCTGATGGACGAGAGGAACGCTTGCGTGGACGCCAGGCCCTCGTCGATACCGGCGTAGTCAGCCCAGCTCGGTACTGGGCAGAGCGCCAGGGCGAGGCCCACCGTGGCGACGCCCCGCGCAGATGCGGCGGCGACGCTCCGCGCGGACACTGCTTTAGGAACTGTGGCGGGAACTGCTGGGACAGCCGCCCGTGAAAGCGGCCTCAGCGCTGACGCCGTGGCGACAGCGATTGCCATCACAGTGGTCGAGCGCGAATGCATGATTTATGATATTCGTGAAATCCAGAGGAGGAAATCTTCACCAGATGATTTGGCCGGGAAAACCCGTAAGAACAAAACCCGTGTATTCTCCCGTACCTGCCGCATAACTTTCTTTTTGTCGCGTCGATTCAGCTACCAGGTATTGCGGATTGGACAGCGATGATGTTTGCCAAAGGAGCGCGCCTCGCGCTGCGCCGCGTCGCCTCCCAGGATCTCATGAAGGGCACGGAGCACCTCTTGACGGCCAAGGGCCGCGCGACGCTGGGGGCCCACTACGCCAAGGCGACGGACGTCGCCGCCGTGGCCACGGCCTGCGACGTGTCCCTGGCGCACCTGGACAAGGCGCAGTTCTGGGCGGACTACAATCGGCCCAACGACATCAGTTATTACGAGGTGAACGCGCCTGACAACACTTTGAAGTTGGTGCAGAACCCGCCCAGTGGCTACGCGCACAACGTGCCGCGGGAGCTCGTCTCAGAAGGCGAGAAGTGCCGCTTCGCCGCGACGTTACAAGATCTTGATTTAGAGTGCGCGCGTAGTACGGGCTTGAGCGTGGGTCTAAAGGTGGCCGCGCACGACGTGCCGCGCGCCATCCAGGCGGGCGGCCTCCGCGGGCAGCAGGGCACGGGAGGGCCCGGCAAGCCGTGGAAGGCGGGCCACGCGACGCCGGACTTTGTGGTCGTGGACGTGTCTTCGCTTGATGAAGCGGAACAATGTGTTCAAGCGACCGAGGCCGCGCAGCCGACGATGGTCCTGGGCTCGTCCGTGGACACGCGCGGCGTGCGCACCGACGACGCCGCGCCGACGCAAGTGGGCTGGGACGTGCGTTTGATCCTGGTGCCGGCCAAGGGCGTGGACGTCTCTACGCTAGCCGCGTCGCCGCGCGTGCTGGGCGTCGTGTCCCCGAAGCCCGTGGCGCTCCCCTGCGCGGTCTTCGTAGGCGACGGAGATATCGTGGAGTGCGTCCAGGCGCACCCGTAAACAGCACATATAGTTACTCACTAGAGGTACGTGAAGGCGCCCTCGTCCGCCGGGACATCCTCCAAATCCTGGAAGTCATCCGTCGGGGCGTCCTCCAAATCCCGGAAGGCCCCCGCCGCCTCCGATAAAGCCCCGCGCGAGCATGTCACCAGGTAGTTGCGCGCCGGCCGCGGCTGGGACCGCGGCGGCGCGGCCTCGACCCAGGACGGTAATTTCTTCACGAAGTCCGCGCCGGCGCTCCACTGGGACCACAGGACGACCTGGACGCTCGCGGGCGCGAGGGGCGCGTCGTTCACGGCGTCGTATTGCCTGTCCGCGCGCTGGAACTTGGTCTCCAGGACCTCGCAGCGGACCCGTCGCTCCTCGAAGCCCAACAAGGCCGCGCAGGTCCGGGCCAACACTAACTCCATGCGCGGGACGTCGAAGCGGTGTTTCTCTTGTAACTGCGGCGTGGCGTCGAGCGGCGGCCCGGCGCCCTCCAACGCGTCGCCGAGGAGTTGCAGCGGGACGTTCAATGTCAAATCCCAGAGCCACTTCCGTCCGAAGCGCGTCATGGGCGCCACGGTACTATGGCGGATGTCTCGGTGCGGCGCCCGCCGCTTGCGCTCCTCGAAGGCGCGCTTCTCGGCTTTCGGGAGCGGCATCGCTGCGCCGGCGTACCGATGGGACGTCCGGGAGTCGCGGACGGCGCGCGCGCGGCGCCGGGCAGCGTTTAAGCGCGTCTTTGAGCACCTAACCTTGTAGTACAGGCGCTGCACGAAAAACCCGTTTCCCGAAAACCCGTGCCAACAAGAAAACGACAAAAAAATGCTTTACAGCTCACCAAACAGGGCCTGAAAGAGCTTCAAACGCTGTATAGACGCAGAGCGCGAGCCAAACTTGCCGCGGTCAGCTGCGTGTTAAAAGGCAGCGCCAAATATGCCGCGTTACAAGCTAAGAGACGCCAACGGCGCCACGCGCGTCCTTAACTTGGACGCCGCGGCAACCTACGCCGATTTAGTAGCCTCGTGCGGCGGCACCGGCCTGACGCTCAAGGCCGGCCGGCCGGCCGTCCCATTGAACTGCGCCGAACCCCTGACGACGCCCGCGGACCAGGTCGTGCCGTCGGGCTCGCTCATCACGGCCGAGAAGGGCCCGGTCGTGCCGCGCCTGCACATCCCGGAGGCACCGCCGCCGCCACCCGAGGCGAACGCGTTCGAGGCGCCCGCGCCGCCGGCATTGGAAACGCCGCGGGATCCCGGGTACGCCCAAACGGCGCCGCGGTCCGCCCCGGCGCAGTGGACCTGCGCGACCTGCACCTTTATCAACGTCGAGGGCTGCAACGAGATCGGGGGCGTCGCGTTGTGTACTGTGTGCGGCACGCCGCGCATGGACGCCCAAGTGGGTGAGGCGCCGGCGCCGCCGTCGCCCATCAGGTGCGGCTGCGCGGCGCGGCGCGCGGTGGACGCGGACGGCAACTGCCTCTTCGTGGCGCTGGCGTACTTGTTACGCGGCGAGCGGCCCGATCCTATTTCGGCGAGGGCCGCGGCGCAACGCATGCGGCAGTGTTGTGCCAGCGTGGTCGCGGCGGACCCGATGAGTTACCCGGACGCGGCGCTCGAGAAGCCCCGGGCCCAGTACGGCGCCTGGATCCTGCAACCGGACGTCTGGGGCGGCGCGCTCGAGCTCTCGATCCTGGCGGCGCGCGGGGGTGACGCGGTTGGTAATGCGGCGGCGTCCTTCGAGGATGTTGTATTGCATTGCGTGGACATCCGGACGGGCGTCGCGCAGCGCTACGGCGAGGGGAAGGGGCGGGTCTGCTTCTTGCTCTTCGACGGTGTGCATTACGACCCCTGCGTCCTGGCGCCGGAGGCCGGGGCGCCGGAGTCGCCGGCCGACGTTACGCTGGCGGCCTCCGACGACGCGCTGGCGCGTGCCGCCGTCGAGGCCCTCGCGGCCTCGGAACGCGCCGCGCGCAACTTCACGGACACGTCGTCCTTCGCGCTGCAATGTCTGGTGTGTGGCGCGGGGCTCAAGGGGAACGCGGACGCGGAGGAGCACGCCGCGGCGACGGGGCACCAGAATTTTGCGCAGACGGGGCACTGAGTCGACTCGCCGAATTACTCGCCGGGGGTTCTAACACTGTCACTTAAATTTACCCCCCTTTGGACAATCCCCCGATCGAGTTGATCGAATCCCGATCGCGAGACGTGTGAACTTGCCGCTTGAAGTAGCAGTTACACAGTAGAACAAGAGACACGGCATTCAGCACACTCGACCGCCGGCGCCGCGGGAAGTCGTCGCGCGACCCGCGTGACAGGCGGAAAATAGACCGCGGCGCGGGCGCCTCCTGGGGCGCGGGCGCGGGCGCCGCCGACGCCGCCGCGCGCTTCCGCTCCTCGCGCTCGACGGCGTCGACGAGGTCCCCCCGGCCCGTCGCGACCAGGAACTCGCGCGCGCTCCGGTACCCGTCGAAGGCCGCGCCGGCCCGCCAGTCGTCCGTGACCAGCTGGCCGAGGCACAGCTGGAGCTCGCACACGAAGGCCGTCGCCGGCGCGTCGTCGTCCACAAACCGGAAGTGGAAGAAGACCGTGCCCGTTGTCGCGTGGTCCCCGAACAGGCTGTCCACGCAGTCCACGAGCTCGACGCGGTTCCTCGCCGCGTCGGAACCTTCGACGACGGACGCGACGTCGGCCTCCTCCAATGCTAGAATAGCTCGGGCGAACTGGGACGGCGTGGCCACCGTGACGCGGGCTCTAGCCACGTCCGGTAAAGAACACAGACGGAAGCCCCGGGCGTCCCGCGCGAGGTCGGCGAGCGTCGTCTTCGGACCCCTCATGGTGCGCGTGACCTCGGGCGTCGCGTCGGTCTCGCCGCCGTCCTCTGACATGGGTGCTTCGTAGGGCTCCGCATCTAACGACGCTTCCCCTAAGCCCGCCAGTTGCGACATGCGCCACAGCGACTTACATGGAGGGAGCGTGACGACGCCGCTCGAGCGCTAGGCCACGGCCTCCGCCAGGGGCTTCAACCGCTTCCGCGCCAGCTGGGCGCGTTTGGACGTGGCCGAAAGGTCATCCCGCAAGGTCTGTTGGGCCTTGAGCTGGCGCTGGCACCGGATCATCCGCAGGCGCGCGGCCACGGCCCCCAGGCGCGTGGCCACGGCGTCCCAGCGGCCGTCGGCGTCCCGGTTGGACGAGATGTTCAGGTCAGCGATGGAGGCCATGGTCTTGGCGTGCCGCGCGGTCCGGCCCAGCGCCGCGAGGGGCCCGGCCCGGAATCGTCGCCGCACTTCCGCGAGGGCCGGGCCCGGCTCGAGCTGCACCCGCCGCGCCTCGGCGCGCGCCGCCACGGCCACGGCCCGCGCCGCGTACTCCACGGCCTGCGCCTCCTGCGGCGTCCACCGGTCCGGGCTCAGGCGGTCGTACCGCTCCAAAAAACGCTTCAGGCCCCGGGTGGTGGGCGTCACCGCGGAGAACGGCGCGTAGGTCCCGTTTTGAGTATAGTGGCCTAACTTGGCAAAGGCATCGTCCAGCTGGCCGCAGAGTTTGGCCACGACGTCGTGCTGCGGGACGCTATCCAGTTCGCCGTCGCCGACGTACCGGTTGGCGCTCAGGCGGGCGGCCACGGTGTCCACGGTCGTCGCCACGAGCTCGGGCGTGACCTGCAGCGCCGACGACCGCCGCCGGCCCGTCAGGAGGCCGAGGACCACGGACGCGCTGCTGCGCCGGCGCGAACTCCTCCGCGAGGCACTTGTGTCGTCCGCCATCGTACAGAGTCTCACCCCGCGCGGCTGCCCACGTCGGATGCCAGACAAGTTGGCGGCGTGCGGCGGCAAGCAAGGAGGGGCATCGGCTGTTTGGAGATCCTTTTTGGACGCAAAAGATGAGCCATGAATTGAAAGGTGCCTTCTATCGGAGGTGCCCATTAAAGCCCAAGTAATCATCTTGGGGATTCAACTGTGATCCCTCGATTCTTAATCCCCGAAAACGGGTCTTCCCAGAGGAGTCGGATATCGTTGGCGCTTGCGTACGAATCGACGGCGCATTTCGAGGCTGCCTGCGTCTCCCGCGCGCGCCTACACTGCCCTGCTAACGATCGCAGTGTAAGCGAACCAGTCGCGGACGGCTTGAAGACATTTTCCGGGAACACCACCTGCGCCCAACCGCAAACACAAGCACGGGCAGCCCAGACCGCACGAAAATGGAGCCCACCAAGAACGTCACGAGCCTGCGGCCGTCGTCGGTGCCGGGCTGGATGTCCGAACTCAAGGGCCAGCCCAAGGTGCCCGCGCTGCCGCCGCCGCCGCCGCCGGAAGGGTTTGCGGACGTCGACGAGACGTGCTTATTTATCGACGAGGGGTCCGTGGTCGTCGAGAACGCCAATCAACGGCCGCGGACGGCGGTGTATGCTTAAGGTTTGTGTTGTTTCTATCTTTGCCCTGCCGCACGTCCGAGTGCGAGTCGATTGTATCGTGATATTGCGTCTTTGCGTGCTCGGAGGTGTCTCTATGATGTCGTGAGAGGTCAAAGGAGACTCTTTTGGGCGGAGAATGTTCTTCTGTTGGGGGGGGTCAGAGACACAGAGAGCTCGTGAGCTAGCGCATGTCGCAGTTGTGACGAACCTTGCTGGATTTCGTGCACGCGTGTTGTAACAGCGACGCAAACGCAGTCCACCATTCGGCGCTGTACAGCTACGTCATCGCTGCAACGGGTCGGCGCTGGCAGCTCGCAAGAACGCGCAAAAAACCACAACAAGAAGACCACCGCAGATTTTGCGAATTTACGCGCGGTGCTAGGCGATTGCAACTCTCGGCCAGCCGAGCAGCTCGCCGCGTGCGTCCAGGACGCGCAACGCGAAAAGAAGTCACTCTTCAAGAAGATGCGGCGCACCCTGAGCGTCGCGTTGCGCAGACGGTCATCGACGCGAAGCCAGCGACGCGAGCAGCGACGCGAGCAAGAAGCGCGACGAAACGTCAGCAGCAAGTGGCGTGCCATCGTGCGGCGAAAGGAGGTGGAAAAGCCGGTTGATGACGAGGCGCTCATGGCCGTGCTGGCGCAAAACATGGAGCGGGCCCGCCTCGACAACGACGGCGCCGAGCTGTTCCAGTTAGACATGCCCGACGACTGCGAGGAAGCGTCGTCGAGCGTGGCGGTGGTCACGCCGTCGGCGTCCCTGGACGAAGATCATGAATTTGATGCAGACGACGGCGCGACCACCGTCATCCAGAAAGCGTACACGTACGGCGAGTCTCCGTCTCGCGAGAGCGAGGTGGAGCACGGAGCAGACTCGTGGGGCCAGTTCCTGGAGCTCGACGACGACGACGCGCCGCGCTCCCCCGCCCTACTGATCGTGCGGCAGCTCTCGCCGTCCATCGACGTGCCGCCGGCGCGCCCCGCCTGCTTCTAGAAGAGAAGCACCACCTGTTTTATGATAGGCATTGCCTGTTTGTATATAATCTCTCTCGCTCGTTGCACTTTTCTGTTTCAACCGCTGGTGACGATGGTGACGGGGCTATTTAGATTCACACAGCCTTGCCGAATTCGTGACGCTCACGCGCGCTCAAAGCGAATCGAGACGCTGCCAAACTCCGTGCATGGGCCTAAAATACTCGTGTTCACGCAGCGCAAGGAAAAATTCCTCGCAGCGTCGCAGGCGGGCGCGGCCAGCACTCCGAGTTATTCGCCGCCGAACAAGGCAGACAGCTACGTCACGTCATTCGCGAGCTCGATTGAAAAGATGCGCAATTCGCTACGCGTTGCGCTAAACAGCAGCTCTCGCAAACGCTCAGTCCGGCGCCGCGGCGGTTCATACCGCGCCAGCGCGGCCGGCCGGCAAAACCGCGTGTCATCGCCGCGCTCGCGTTCGCGGCGGCGGCGTGCCGCGGACCAGTTCCCGGACTCGCTCTCTTCCGAGCAGTTCATATTGGACTCGGACGACGCGGTCGAGGGCCAGCAGGACTCCGACCGGAGCATCTGCGGCACGCAGAGCACCGCTTCGCGGCCCGCCCGCGCGCGGACCACGACGCCGTCCAGGTTGTCCACGAACTCGCATCTCCGAGCTGTTGCAGATGAAGAAGGCCTCAACACGACGGACTTCTCCGGCTTCGTCTTCGCTGTCACGCCGCCGGCACTCGAGCCCGCGCCGATCAAAATGGCCTGCTCACCGGACGGTTACGGCGAACCGCGCGTCAGCGCCGTTACGCTAACCGAGTCCGCGCCGATCTACTCGCTGGACGGTTACGACGAACCGGGCGCCACGACGGTCCTCCAGCGCAACTACGCCGACTCGCTGTGCCCGCCACGGCGCCTCTCGCTCGACGGCGACGACCCGCTCGACGACGGTAGTTGGGGCCAGTACCTAGATCTCGACGAGACGGAGACCGCGCAACGGGCGCCGGCGTTGATCATCGTGCCCTACATGTCGCCCGCGATCGACGTACCCCGGCCGCGGTCGTCGAGCTTCTGAGGTGGCCCCCTGTTTCTCTTTTGTGCATTCATCTCGCGCGCCTGCCGCGCCTTTTCCTCCTCTTTGGACCATTACATACCATCGTGTGAATAACATTGTTTGTCTATAATCAACTTCGCGGCGCCGGCGTGGAGAGCGACCGCCCTCCCGGGTCACCACCACGTTACTTCTAGTACATAGATATATTTACTGGTCAAATTCACGGACCCCCGGACTCCGCGCGAAGGCCCGTAACGCCTTCCGGACCCGGTCGTCGAAGGCCGGCGAGCCTTCGGCCGCATCGTCGAAGAAGCCGCGCTTCCGCAGCTTCCCGAGCCAGCGCTCCCAGAGGCCCGGGTGGCGCACCAATAACTGGACGTCGGCCGAGGACCCGCGGAGCACGCGGGCCATCATCTTGTTCTCCACGACTTGAGCTTGGGACAGCGCGGCCCGCGTGGCCCGGCGCCGATCTAAGGCCTCCTTCGCCGCCTGCTCCCGCGCCTCAACGCGCGCGACGCCGGCCTCGCCGAGCTTGGCCATGTCGCTCAAGACCCTGGGGTTCTTTTGCGCGGCGTCCGGGTCGGCGAAGGGGTCGTCCGCGAGCGTCCGGGTCACCAAGTCCCGCAACTCGTCGATGCCCGGGGCCTCGCCCCCGCTCTGCATCTTCGCGAAGGCCTCGAGGGCGGCGCGGTCGACGGGCGGCGGCTTCTTGGCGGGCGACTCCTCGATGAGCGCCAGGCCGCCGGGGGCCTTTTTCCTCGGCCGCGCCGACGCGGCCGCGGCCGCCGAGCCGGCGGTGCGGTCCCGCGTGGCGCGCTCCGCGGCGATGCGCGTCGCGACGGCCGCCACCTCGGCCGGCGACTTGTCCGGGTGGCGCCGCGCGAGCTCCTTGATGAGGTCGGCATCAATACCATTGTCCGGCGCGCCACTCGGCCGCGCCACGGCATCCAGCCGCGCGGCCGCCTCCGCCGCGAGCTCCTCGAGCGGCCGGTCGGGGAACTCCTCTAGCAGGTCCATCAGGATTTTCTGCTGGCGCTTCGCGGGCGGCAGCGCCCGCAGCGCCGCCATCGCGGCCTCGGCCTTTTGGGTCATCGCCCGCGGCGACTGCAACGTATCAAACGCCGCCTGCGCGACGGCCTCCGGGTCGGCTAGGGACGGCCGCGCCCGCTTCACGTCCTCCACGGCTCGTCTATAATTTTCGGCGGGCGTCATGGTCTGCTGCGCGGGCGGCTTTTTATAGCTCGGGGGCGGGGCCACGTGGTCGAGCGCTAAGACGTCCAGCTCGGCCTCGGTCGCGCCCGGGTTGGCGCGTTTCGCGCGAGCACGCGCCCGCTTTTGCGCTTTTTCGGGCGACTCGGCCGCTTTCTTCGTCGTCGGCGGTTGATGGTCGTCCCACGGCGCGCCGCCGCCCGGCGCCGGCATGCCCATCTGGCCCAGGCCTGACATCATCATCATCATCGGGTTGGCGGCGCCGCCCGGCATCATCGGCAGGCCGGGCATCGGCCCTCCGCCAGGCACCGGCATCCCTCCGCCAGGCATCGTGCCGTTGGCCGCCGGCGCCGTGCCCTCGATCCGCTCCGTCGCCATCATGGCCAGCTCCTCGAGCGGCTTGTCGGGGTACTGCTGCAGCAGCTCCTCCAGCACGCGCTGCTGGTGCTGCGGGTCGACGGGCGCCATCGACGGCGGCGGCGCCACGCCGCCCCGCTGCATCATCTCCGCAAAGCGCGCGCTCATTTCCTCCGGCGACTCGTCGGGGAACTCCGCCATGAGCTTCATGAGGACCTCCTGGTGCTGCTGGCTCAGGCCGCCGTCGTCCGACGCGGCCGCGGCGGCGCGTGCGCGGGCGGCCTGGGCGGCCCGCTCCGCGGCGGCCTTGTGCCGCCGCTCCTGGAACGCCGCCCGCTTCTCGTCGAGCGTCTTGGACCGTAGCGTGCCGCCGATGGGCAGCTTGGGGATGCTTATGCGAGGTGACAGGCGCGGTGAGGGCTGCATCTTTGTGGTGGGGCAGCCCGCAGTCGACTGCTGATATCGTTGCAACGACGCGACGACGGCGTCGAGGCGAGTTGTTGCCTGGAAACTCGGTCCGGCGCCGTCCTGCTCAAATCATATCTGCGTACGGGGCGCTCAGGGTCGGTCAGGTTATGGTCCGTCCGAGTCCGCCTCGAGTCCGCGAGGTCCCGCAGCCCTGGGCCCGCTTGATTTTCGCCGGTCCGGTGGAGGGGGCCCACAAAAATCTGAACTAGAAAAAATAATTCCACTACTACTTAGGCGGCTCCTCCAGTAATACGAGTGGCCCGCCCACGAGCGCCCGCAGGACGGCGAAGGCCGGGCGTTCCGGCCCGCGGGAGGCGACGAGTCCGGCGGACGCGACGTTCGCGGCCAGTATGGCCGCACCAAGAGGTGCCAGGCCCCCCAGGTCGCCCGACAAGCCGACCTGAGACAAGAGCTGCGCCGTGGCCGGCGCGCCCGGCGCCGCGACGAGGAAGAGGCCCAGGACCGCGTACGCGCGCGGCGCGGCGCCGAGCGCGAGCGGCGCGGCCGCCGCGGGCCACTCCCGCTTTTCCACTTTCGCCTCGGCGGCCTTCTTCTTCCGCCGGACCGTCTTCCGGATCACGAGCTCGTCGGCGCGCTTGGGCTTGGGCGCCGCGGCCCGGGCCCTCCGCGCGGCCTTCTCAATCAATTTGGCCTCCTTGTCCAGCTTGATCTGCGTCGCGTTCAGCGAACTGATGGCGGCGAGCTTGTCCTCGATGGACACGCCCAGGGACACGCCCCGCTGCTCGCCGTCGCGGACGATGTCCTCCGAGGGCACGGGCGGCGCGCGCGGCGCGCTGACGGCCACGCCCAGGGCCTTGGACACGGCGGCGTAGCCCCCGGCGTCCATGATGGGCGTCACGAGCCGCCCGAAGCCGTACCTCTCCAGCTCCGTGTACTGGAGCGCGTCCAGTTGTTTAGGCCGGCCGTACTCGTCGACGTTCAAGTCCTTGGGCAGGAACGTATCTAATGACAACAGGTAGTTCGCGCCCTGGGAGATGGGGTTGTTCTCGAAGCCGTCCCGAATCTCCTGGCCGCGGTCGACGGTCGCGTTCGTGCGCAGCGCATTCTCGCGCACGGCGAGGTAGGCGCGGATGTCCGTCTCTAATTCTGCCGGCACCGCTTGTTGTATTGTACGACGGCGGAGGGGCGGTGTGGCGACGCGGAAGGCGGCGCACGCCGTGCAGAGCAGCAGGGTGGTGACCATAATGGCACACTGCTAATGCAATAGCTCTTAGCACTGCTCTCGCGGACAGCTCTTGCACGAATCGATGCGTGATCAGCAGATGCTTGATGATCGAGTGCAATCTTCCAGCGGTCCAATGCTGCGGCGGCACGGTACTAATTTGGCTGCAATGCGCAATGACATTTTAGGCCTTCGCAGACGAGCCCCACTTGGCCACCGATTCCCTTTGAACCTTCCAGTACCGCTCTGAAGGAATTTGAAGTCAGTGAGAGATCCAAAATAATCGTGCGGGTTTACGAGCAGGCAACTTTTTTTCATGTCCCACAGCTTTGTAGCACTGCAGCAGAGAGCGTCGAGCCCGACACGTGGATCGCGCGCTGCGCGCAGACCCAGCGCAACACAGCGCAAACTTGAGTGAGCGCATAGGCCCGCGCAGCGTTTGCTTGGAGATCCCAAAAAGTACCACAACCAAAACCGTCCGAGCCACGCGCAGCGGAGACCATGCTCTCCAAGACGAAATCCGCCGCGCCGCAGCTGCGCGGCAACGACAAGGCCGCCGCCAAGGCCCTGGAGCGGAGCGTCGACGAGGCCACGCACCCCCCTCCGTCTGAACCTTTGCTCCTGGCCTGCGCCGCCGCCTTCGCCCAGAGCCAGCCCGCCGTCGCGGAGGCGGGGATCCGGCACCTGCGGAAGAAGCTGCAGGCGGCGGACAAGAGCTACGACGTCGCTTTATTAAGTTGCGGCGTGGCGGGCCGCGTCGTCGCGGCGTCGCCGGCCGCCCAGCGCGCCGTCGGCTCGGGCGACGGGGGCAAGAAGTTCATGAGCGTCATGCTCAAGCACGCGTGCGACGGGCGGCCCTCCCAGCTGCAGACGGGGAGCCGCCAACTCATCGAGACGTGGCAGCGCACGTACGCCTCGAACGCGGCGTTACCCTACTTCGCCACCGCGGCCGTGGAATTGGCGGCCTTCAAGCACCAGCGCGGCGAGGCGCCGGCGGCGCCGGCTCCGGACGCGCTGCAGTTCGCCGGCGGCACGCAGCTCCAGCGGCGGGGGGCGGCCAGCGGCATGGACGACTTCGTTTCATTATCTGCGGCGCAGACCGCGGCGCTGCAGCGCGCCCGGGAGCAGGCCCAGATCCAGCAGGTGATTCAGGACCAACAACACACGACGCTCGACGAGGCGCCGACCTCCTCCTCCCAGGAGCAGGCCATGATCCAGCGCGCCATGGCCGAGTCGCGGCAGAGCGCGCCGGCGCCGGCCCCCGACCCCTTTGCGGCGCCGGACCCCTTCGCGGCGCCGCCCGCGGCCGACCCGTTCGCCGCGCCGGCGGCGGCGGCGCCCGCCACAGCGGACCCGTTTGCGGCGGCGCCGCAGCCCGTTGCGGCGCCGCCGACGCCGGTGCCGCGCGCGGCGGACCCGTTCGTGGCTCCGACGCCGCCGGCAATTGGCGGCGGCTGGGGTGCCAGCTCGGAGAGGTTTAGCGAAGTCAGCTCGTTCGACACCGGCGCAGCCGCGTCCGCCTTCGTCCCCGCGCCGCCGCAGCCCGCGGCCGCGCCGCCGCCGGGCGCCGCCACGGCCGCGCCGCCGCCACCCGCAAACCAGTTCGCGGGTATGGCGGCCGCGCCGCCCACCGGCTTCGGCCAGGAGGCGCTGCCCGCCAGTACGACGCCGCCCACCCTGGCCGTCGGCGTCTTCGGCCAGGGCGGCTACACGCCGTCGGCCGTGTCGTCGACCGGCACGTCGCCCATGCCGCCCGCGGCGCCGGCCGACGCGTCCGTGATGATGTCACCGCCGCCTCCCGCTGGCGACTCGGCGATGGTGCCGCCGCCCGCGATGATGATGCCGCCGCCGCCGATGATGCCGACTGACGGCACCTTCGCCGGGCAAGCTCCGCCACAACACGGTGGCTCAGCGGCGATGATGATGCCGCCGTCGGGCGCGATGATGCCTCCGGACGCGGCCTTCGCCGCGCCGGGCGCGCCGCAGCCGGCCGACCCGTTCGCCGGGATGGGGGCCATGGCGCCGCCGCAGCCACAGGGCTTCCCGCCGCCACAGCAGGGCTATGCGCCGCAACAACAGCAGGGATACCCACCGCAACAGCAGCAGGGTGTCCCACCGCAACAACAGCAAGGATTCCCGCCGCAACAGCAGCAAGGCTTCCCGCCGCAACAGCAGCAAGGCTTCCCGCCGCAACAACAGCAAGGTTTCCCGCCGCAACAACAGCAAGGTTTCACGCCGCAGCAGCCGGGCTTCCCACAACCGGCCGCGCCGCCTCCGCCGCTGCGCGAACCGGAGCCGGAACCGGAGCCGGTGGCAAGGGACCCCTTCGCCGCGCTCGCGTCGGGCCAGTCCGCCGCGTCGCTCGCGGTGCCGCCGCTGGCACCGCCGCCGTCCATACTACCGCCGCCGCCGCCGCGCGAGCCCGACGTGACGCCGGATCAGCTTCGACAGTCGCTATCGGCGCCGCTCGTCCCGACGCCGCCCGGCACGCTGCCCTTCGGTCGGCCCTCGAGCCGCGTCGTCCCGGCCGCGGAGGAGGAGCAGCCCGTCGAGGCGTTTTCGCCGCCGCCGAGGCGCACGGATTCGGGCCCGCTGGCCTACATGGCCGAGGCCGCCAGCGGCGTCGTCGCTGCGGTCGCCGGCGCGGGCGCGCCGCCGCCCGTGCAGCAGCGCACGCCGCCGCCGCCGCCGCCGACCGACCGCGCGTCGTACGACTCGAAGACCCCGTCGCTGATGTCTTCGCCAGGTTCCCTGGACGCGGCGGCGGCGCTGCAGACGCCACCGCCGGTGGCCCCGGTGTCCCCGGCGGCCATGATGGCGCCCGGCGCCGCCGACCCGTTCGCGGGCATGGGGGCCATGGCCGCGCCGGTGGCGTTCGCGCTACCACCTCAGGAGCCGGCGCCCACCCTGCCGTCGAGCGCCTCCATGACGTCGTTCACGACGCAAGAAACGGGCTCCATCGCCGTCGAGCCGCCGAGTGCGCAGGGGCCTTTCGCCTCTTTTGCGGAAGAAGGCGACCCGACGGGGCCGGCGAGCCTCTCGCCCCGCGGCTCGCTCGAGGCGGCCGCGGCCGTGTCCTTCTTTCCGCCGGCCGCGCCGCCGGCCGCGCCGCCGGCCGCGCCGCCGGCCGCGCCGCCGGCCGCGCCGCCTGCCGCGGCCCTCGCGCCGCCGGTCGCGGTCGAGCCGCTAGCCCCGCCGGCCGCCGTCGAGGCGCCGGCCGCGCCGCAGCCCGCGGCCGTCGTCGCGCCGGAGCTGACGATGCAAAAGCTCAAGGAGAGCGCCGACGACCCGTTCGCCGGCATGATGGGGAGCCCGCTGGGCGGTGCGGCGGTTGAGGCCTTTGCGGCCGCGCCGCCGAGCGTGGTGGCGCCGCCCGCGGCAGCTGCGCCGGTCGCCGCAGTGGCACCGACCCTGCCGCCCCAACCTGTCGCGCCACCCGCGCCGTCGCCGGCAGCGCTGCCCGCGGACCCGGAGGCGGCCCGCTTCGAGAACGCCCAGTACCACTGGCAGGACGCCGCGGGCCAGCAGCGCGGACCGTCGGGCTGGGCCGAGTACAAGGCCGCGTTCGCCAAGGGCGACACGCACGCGGGGTGCCTCGTCTTCGGGGCCGGCGTCGCCGCGACCTGGGCCGTCGTCCGCGACGTGCCGGGCCTCGCCCAGCGCGTCGCGCCGCCGCCGCCGCCGCCAATGCCGATGGCGCCGCCGATGCCGACGCACGTCCCGGCGATGCCTCCTACGGCGCCGGTCGCGCCGCCGGCGCCGGCGCCGGCGCCGCCCGCGGCACCGGCAGCTCCGGCCGCACCAGCTCCAGCCGCGCCGCCCGCGACGATGCTTTCCAAGCCGCCGGCGCTGCAAGCGGTGCTGCGCGAGGCGCCGCCGACGTGTCTGACGCCCGACAACTCCGCCGAGCGCCGCGCGTCGGGCATCTTCGAGAAGGACCCGTTCGCCGGCATGGGCGCGGCGATGGCGCCCGACGCGCCGACGCCGGTGCCCCCGGTCGCGGCGCCGCCTCAAACCGCGCCGGCGGCGCCTGCCGTGGCGCCTCCCACTCCGGTTTCGGCGCCGCCTCAAGCGCCTTCCATGATGATGCCGCCGCCTCAAGCCGCGCCGCCGGCGCCCGTCGCGCCGCCGCCGCCGGCGCCCGTCGCGCCGCCGCCGCCGGCCGCGGCTCCCATGGCCATGGCGCCGCCGCCCGCCATGGTCATGAAGCCGCCCGTTGGGCCGCCGCCCGAGCTGCCGGCGCCGCCGCCGCCGATGCGGGCCTCGGACGCCGACGCGGCGGCGGCCTCGTTCCTCGCGACGGCGGCGGCGCCGTCTATGCCGCCGCCGGCCCCGGTGATGAATGTTCCGCCGGCCGCCATGGCGCCGCCGCCGAACAACGTCCAACACATCGTGAATTCTAGTGATGATGAGGACACGGTGACGCCCTCCTACGCGGCGCCGCGCGCGCCGGCGTCGCCGTCCTACGGCTTCTCGACGGGCATGGGCGGCGCGACGGCCGCCGCGTTGGCTTTTGAGAAGCCGTCCGAGAAGGAGCTGCCCCCGCGGGCGGGGTCGCAACCGCCCAAGCCCGTGGCCGAGCCTGCGGCGCCGAAATTCGCGGGAACCAGCGGGTTCTCGAACTGGGGCTCGCCCGCGCCCGCTGGCGGTGACATCGCGTTCGCGGCCGGCGCGATCGCGTTCAACGCGTCTTCGGCGTTCGGCGACAACGCCGACGACGACGCGTCTGTGTTCCGCTGAAGGAGCACCACTGTACGTATCTGTGCCTTCCCCGTTCCCCTTGACCGAGGCCTAAATACCTTGGCATCATATCTACAACTTAAAACAAAACCCAATGCGCTCGGTGGCGACTAGTTCACACGAAACTGGAAGTGCATACCCGCATGGACGTTCGGTGGTACCGTCACGTGGTGGGCGCCGCGGCCGGGGACGTTCACCGTCAGCGAAGCACCTGGACCGGACCCGCGCGGCACCTGGACGCGCATGAGTTGCCCACCACCAGTGGGCCGCGGCGGCGCCGCATAGGCCGCGGGTCGAGGTGGCAGCCGCGGAGCTGCCGGGGCGCCGCCGTGCTCGAATTCGAAGCTTGAGCCGGAGTGCATACCAGCCGGGACCGTCACGCGCACGGTCTCGCCCGTCGGCGCGCGCACCGTCATTATGGACCCAGGTCCGGCGTTGTTCGGCACGCGCACGGAAGTCCGTCGACGCGGCGCCGGCGCCGGGGGCAGGCCGTAGGCGGGCGGCCGCGCGGCTGGCGTCGAGGGCCGGCGCGCCTGCACGGCGGGCGCGGGCGCCGGCGAAGAGTACGCCGGCGGCCGCGTGCCGTGGCGCGACGCGCCGGCCATGATTATTAACCCCAAGTGATCGCCGGGGCGCACGCCCGCGGCCCTTAAAGTCTGCACGTCCTCACGTAGAACTATGCCGCGATTCACCAACCGGATGCTCTCCGGCCGCGAGTCAGATACTTGCGCGATCATCGACCGTAGCAACTCGACGGTCGTGTCCTCCGTCAAGGAGCCGGCGGGGAAGTCCGAGGCCGCGAAGGTCCACCCGCCGTTCGTGCGAATGGAGATGTCAAAATTCGTCGGTTCGGCGGGCCGCGGCGGTTCCGTGCGGAACGATCGCAAACCGAGGTTCTCCGCCACGACCGTGGCCAGGCCGTTCTCCCGCACGAAATCTTCCCGCGTCACCCGCGAGTTGATGTCGCACGCCGCCAGGCACGCCCGGACGAGGTCCGCGGTGCCCCGCACCTGGCCCCTATCTCCTCGAACCTCCAAAGAATGCACGAGCGCCCGGAGCACCTCGCCCTCCTCCAGCGCCCCGACGCCGTCCTCGTCCCAGTAGTCGAACCACGCGCCCGGGGCGCTTTCTAATTTTGGGGGCGGCGCTCGGGGCGCTTTTGGGATGACCTTGTTGAGCCCGGCCCGCTCCAAAAAGGCGACGAGGCCCCGCTCCGGCGCCGCGACGTCGTCGTACGCGAGCGTGCCGGAGGAGTTGTGGTCGAAGTGCGCCCACAGGGAGTCCCACCGCGCGTCGATGGCCTCCTCGTCCACGGGTAATTGTGCTTTAAGTGTGGCGAGCACGTCCTCGGCCGCGACCTGGCCATTACGATCTAAATCTACCAGGTCGAACCACCGCCGCGCGTCCTCGAAAATGGACGGTAATTCAGTCACGCCCACTGACTCGCGGCGACAGAGCGGGCAGAGCGGCGCGCCGTGGTTGTCGTTGTACGACGGTAAATCCTTCAGGCAGTCTAAATGCACGACGTGCTTGCAGAGCCTTCTACCAGCATCGTCCAACAACACGCCCTGCGTCCGCTTGTACAATTCGTCGAAGCACACGGCGCACTCGCAGTGGTCCTGGGCTTCCTCATCCACGACGCACGCCGCGAACGCTTCGACCAAATCCGCCGGCTCCGACGACGCGGCCGACTCGGTGCGTCGTACGGTCGGCGCGAGGACGTGGTCGCCGAAGGGGTCCGATGCAGCGCTTTGGTCGACCTGGGGCGCATTGCTCGACGAAATCGGGTTCGGCGGCGCCAGGAAGGGGTTCGGCGGCGGCGGCGGCGGCGCTGCCGGCGCGGCTTCAGGCGGTGCCGCGGCGGTGAAGGGGTTCGGCGGCGCCGCGGAGAACGGGTTCGCCGGTGGCGTCCGCACGGAAGGCAGCGGCGCGACGCCCGACGCCGCGCCGAGCGGCAGCGTCGCGCCCGTCGTCGTGCGGACGACGCCCCCCACGGGTCGCGTGGCGACGTCCGGTGGCGCCGGCTGCAGGTCGTCGCCGCGCGCGACGCGCACGAGTTGGTCGAGCCACGCCTCCTTCTTTTCCTTAGAGTGCGCCGCGAGGTCGTACTCGAAGCCCCCGGGCACCGCGATGGAGAACGAGTGTGGCTTCGCGCGGTCGATGTTGTCCGTGCAGACCATGGCGTTCGCTAGGGGGATGGTGCCGCGCGCCGCCGGGGCGGACGCGTCCGCGTTCCGACATAACTGCACTTCTCTCGTATGGAGGCCGCGGTGGAAGTAGAGCAGACAGCTCTTTTGCGGCACGAGCACGAAGAACCGCCGCTGCCACGCGCCCCGGCGCCAGCCGGAGGTCGAGCGCCGCAGTAACCAGCCGTAGAGCGCCGGGTCGTCGCCGAACGACGTGGCGCGATGCATGGCAAACGAGTGCGCGCCGCGCGGAAACGCGCGGCGCGCACTCGTCCGTCGCACGACGCGCGTGGCGCCGCTCGCGGTGTTGACCTGGATGATCTTCGTGGACGGCGGCGTGGGCAGGCGCCGCGACACGGCGGCATCCCCGAAGCGCACCTCGAACTCCCGCAGTCCCGCCGGGTTCTGCGGCTGCGTGAGCAATACTTTGGCCTGCTGCGCGCGGTAGGCCGCGTCGATGCGCTCGTTGTCCGCGGCCGAGAAGGCGTGCCATTGGTCATTGTTGTCCCGATGCTCGTAAGTGGCCATTCTTGTTGACAGCGCGGCGGTTACGACTGAGTTTGTGCCGCGCCCTCCGACTGAGTTTGCTCTCAGCAGTGGCTCTTCTCGAGGGTGCTGTGCGACCTGAGCGGCTATACGGCCGACTGTGGTCCTGGGTTCTGGTGCGCTGCTGTCGCACTGCTCTTATCCGAGCGATACGCTCTCGCAAAGGCAGAGCACTCCTGCGCTTTGGCAACCAATTTTTTGTGGCATGAAACCCGTCTAAACGGAATCACACGAGCTCCTCTACGTACGATACTTACGAGCCGCCCCCCCGGCCGGAACGCCGTGGCGGCCCTCGAGCGGCGCAGGGGGAAAGAGCCCACCTACCATTCGGTGGTGGCCCCAGGGCGCCGGCGCCGCGACGTTTCTGACACTGCGTGGCGGGGCGAGTGCCACACGAGTCGTGGCACGGCGCCGCCTTCGCCGCGGTGGCGCCGGCGCCACCGCGTCGCCGGCCTGCCAGGGCCGGCGGACGTTGGACGGGACGCTGGAGCCGGGACGCCATGCGTTGGTGGAACTGTTCCACGGACTGTTGTCCATGCTCCGCGCCGGTGGAGAGGCCATCCCTATCGACAGGAAATCGCGCTCCTGCGCCTCACCGCGCGTGTGCGGCCGCCGCTCGTCGATGTCCTCGGGCCGCTCCGACCAGGCTCCTCTAGATGGGACGAAGGCCAACGCATTGACGTCAACCTCGCTCGCGGCGGCGCCGGCCGTCGCGGGCCGGCTCATCGCACCCGTGCTGTGCGGCGGCCGCTGCGGCGGCGGTCGCTTGATAGGCGTCGTTCGCAGCAGGCGCTGCTCCAGCGGTTGCAGCAGCGGCCGCGGCTTGTTCTGGAAGGCCACGTGCCGCGACGCCCACCGCTGCGTGTCATCATCGTCGTCGTCGTCGTCGTCGTCGCTCACGCTCACCGATTTGGCAGTCCTCCCGAGCAGTCTCGCTTTCATCGCGCGGAACTCCACCTCGTCGACGACGCCCCGCCTCCGTAGCGCGTCCCACTCTCGCAGGACGCTGGTCTGCTTGATGGCCCGGTCGAGCTCGTCTCGTTGGTCGATTTTGGGGGTCCAGCTCGACTTCATCGTTTGTGGTGGCGGAGCACGCGTGCGTTGTGGCGAGGCAGCCCGAGGCCGCCCGAGGCAGCCGTGCGTGACAAATCTGTCGATGGCGTGCAGAGAGCCCAGTTGAGAGAGCCGCGCTGTGGAGGCATCGAGGCGCATCCTAGTGCGTGCCAATTTCCTTCGCACAATTTCTCCCGAGGGTAGGACTGCGTGGCCTGGATGATTAGTCGAGCCAAAGTTTTGAAAAACCCGTCTGCCTCTCCGATTTCGCCGTCTCTCAAAAGCAGCCAATACGCATAACCACTCATCATCATCATGGAGGAAATCCGCAGTGGCTCCCGCGGCCGCAGCCGCTCGCCGCCCAGAGGCCGCTCGCCGGGCATGCCCTGGCGCAGCCGCTCACCGCCTAGAAGGAGCAGGAGCCCGCCTCGCGGCCGCAGCCCACCGCGGGACCGCTCGCGGAGCCGCGAGCGCTCGCCGCCGCGCCGCAGCCGCTCGCCACCAAGAGGGGAGCCGCCGTCGCCCAGAGAGCCGCGCGCCGACGGGGACAAGGACCCGGAGCGCAAGCCGCGCGTCCCGGCGGAGGAGGAGGTCGGCCGCCAGGTCTACGTGGGCAACCTGAACTTCAACACGGACAAGAAGCTCGTCGAGGACGCCGTGGGTGAATACGGTAAGCTCCGGGACATTTATTTGCCGTCGGACAACGACGGGCGGCCGCGCGGCTTTTGCTTCGTGACCTTCGAGGAGCAGAAGGAGGCCGAGGCCTGCGCGCTGGGCATGAATGGGCGGGAGCTGGACGGGCGCGTGGTCCGGTGCAACATCGCGCGCCCGCGGCCGACGAATCAGCCGCGCCGCCGCGACGACCGCGACGACCGGCGCGGCGGGGGCCGGCGGCCGCCGGACGGCAAGATCTTCGTCGACGGCCTGCCGGAGGACATCAAGGAGCGGGAGCTGGACGACCTCTTCTACCGCTACGGCCGGATCGACTACATCGAGATCCGCCGCGACCGGCGGCGCCTGGAGGCCTGCATCTGCTACTTCGACCGCCGCGACGCGGCCTACGCGGCGCGCGAGTGCGACGGCATGCGCTTCGAGCGCGACAAGCTCCGCGTGGACCTCGAGCGCTAAAGAGGCGTCCTGCCCGGCCTCGCGCATGGTATTCCTACTAAGTTGCCTTTGAATAATAGGAGAGAGTAGGGGGTGGGGTTTTGACCCGTTGGGTCAAAAGCCCCCACCCCCTTGAGGGAGTCCCCCTAGAATTTTCGCTTTTTCACAAAAAGCCTTTTTGGGCAAAAAAGGGATTTCGACGCCCTACCAGAAGCTCCTCATAACTACACTTTTTAGCCTTCCAGAAGTCCTTGAAGATCGCCAATCAAGTCTTAAATTGTGTTTCTAGGGGGACTCCCTCACGTTGGGTCAAAGGCCCCCACCCCCTACTCTCTCGCCTACTTTGTTATACGGTCCGGTCCCCAGCCCCTAGGGCGGCGGCCGGCCCCAGCCCCTAGGGCGGCGGCCGGCCGGCCGTCTTACTCCGCGATAGCGTCTTATACGGGAAACTTTTATTCTTAGAAAAAGGAGCCTAGGAAGAAGTCGCCGCCCGCGCTGCCGCGACGTCGCCACGTGATAAAGCCACCCGATTGGCCACGTAGTAGGGTGACATGACCTCGTTCGGCCGCGCCGAATGCGCCAGCCCCAGGCAGTGGCCGATCTCGTGCAGCGCGACCGGCAACAAATAGAAAGCCCCCGGTGTTTGCGGCGAGCCCTGCAACAACCAATCTTCGCGGGCGTCGAACGTGAGACTCTTGGAGTCCGCCTTCGCGAGGGCTCCTCCGGGACCGTCGAAGCGCACGTCCCGAGGACCGCACCATTCCACCGTGATGTCGGCGTCCGGCCCCTCCGCCGGCCCCGGGATCCGCTGGAACACGACGCCAGAGGCCTGGGACCAGTGCGCAAAGGCATCATCCAGTTCATTGAGCACGCCCTGTCTCGACAGGTAGCCGGGCGAGTTCTCTGCGACCGTGTACGTCACCACGGCTTCGGCCGCATACACCGATTCGCCGGCGCCGATATCTTTGGACGCGTCATATCTGGGCTTTTTGAATTGGGATAACGTCTTCGGCCCCACGATACCGTCACTTTTCAACCGGTTGATTTCCTGGAACGCCTTGAGGGCGTCGTGCGTTTTGTCCCTGAAGTCCCCGTCTAATTTGCCGTCATAAAAACCGGAGACCGTCAATTTTTCTTGGACTGCTCGCATCTCGTCCGACAGGTTACCTTGGGATAGCTCCGCCGCGTCGCGCCACCAGGGGCCCACGAGTTCCGGCTGTGGGATGCCTGTCCTCTGCGTCGATTCGTCGCCCAGCTCTATGAATTCGTCGGTGTTCGCGTCGACGACCATCGTTCTGAGCACAACTTCTTTCCGACCCAGTTGTAACGTGTGCCGCAACATTTGTGTGATGTCAACCATGACGTCAATGCACGTCTTCGAGCGGCAATTTTCGCACGTGTTGTCTCCCCGACCACCGAAGATGGACGAGGAACCGGCATAGTACTTGTGCTCGTCCCGCGGACAGCGCACAAGCGGCAATTCGAAGGCCTCGTCACTTTTTGGCACGACGAAGACGTGGATCAAGTAGGCCTGGTCCTTGAAGATCTCCAGCCCGAGGTCAAGGCCCCGGAAGAGCGCGTAGTTCTGCGCAGAAATCGACGAGTGAGGTCCGAGCAGACGGCGCGTCGATGGCGTGGGGGTTGATTGAAGTTTCCGACGCGGACACGCACCGGCGGTTCGCGCAGCCGAGACCGGGGCTGCTTCGGGAGCAAGTCGTAGGCGTAGCCCAGCCGCGCCGCGTCGAAGCAGCCCGCGTGTCGGAACACGTTTCCTGTGGTCCGGTTCACGAAGGGCTTCAACGGCGTCGCGTACTCCTTTGCGTTGGACCGGGAGAACTCGGACTGCGAGTCGGGGTGCGCTCGCAGATAGGCCTCGTAGAGCCGGTCGACGTTGCAGTGGTGCAGGAAGAACGCGGGGTAGTAGGCCGCGAAGCTGGTGGTGGTCATGGGGTAGCCGCAGGCCACGTGCACGTAGTTGTGGGGCGACTCGACGTCGTCGTTCGAGCCGCTCGCCGTCGAGGCCGCAGCACCATGCTGCGACGTGGTCAGGGCGTTGTCCGCGTTATGTCTCACATTATACCGCTCTAACAACTCCAGGACCTCATTGTCGTCGTTGATGCGAGAGAAGCTGCGATCCTCGAACTGCTCCGAACTCGACGACGAGGCGTCGATCATGTCCCGGGGCAGTTCTTCAAAGAACTCCCTGATCACCGCGGGGACGACCTCCCCGTTGAGGGAGGGCGCGTACATGCAGTCCCAGTAGGGGAAGCCGATGCGCCCGTCGTTGCCCAGGGCCCGGTCCGCCTCGCGCAGCGCGGTCTCAATTTCGACCGTGTAGGCGCGGTGCCAGCCCGGAAAAGATTCCCTGCGGTGCGCGCACAGGCCCGTCTCGCCCGTCTTCACGTCTCCGGGCCAGCCGTGGTAGCCGGCGATGCGCGCGTATTCCGACGTGCCCGGGCCGTCGGGCGCCTGCATCATCCTGCGTAGAGCGCGGGCGAACCGTAGCTTCTCCGGGCGGGACAGCGATCGCACCTCACGCCGGAGCACGGGCTCCGCGTCCAGACGCGCCTGCTCCGCGGCGACGCGCGCCGCCTCCTCCTTCGTGCGTTGGTCCTCCTCGGCCTTTTGGCGCCGCGCTTCCGCCTCTCTCGCTCGCTTTTCGGCAGCTTCTTTGGCCAATTTCGCCGCCTCCTCCCGTTCCCGGGCTTCCGTCGCGGCCTGCGCCAGGGCCAGTTGTTCCTCCTTGCGCTTGGCCTCCTGCGCCTTGCGCTCGGCGTCCTCGCGCCGCGTCACCTCCAAGGCTTCGGCCTCCGCCTTGGCTCGCGCGAGGGCCTCGAAGCGTTGCGTCTCGGCCGCCTCCTCGCGGGCCTTCTGCTCGGCAATTCGGACGCGCTCCTGAGCTTCCTCCGCCTTCCGTCTCGCGGCCAACGCTTCCGCTTCCCGCACTCTTAGCGCTTCGGCCGCCGCCGCCTCCTGCGCCCGTTGCGCCTTCGCCTGCGCTCGGGCCGCGGCCGCCTCGGCTTCGACTTTGGCCTTGGCCCCGGCCTTCGCCGCCTTGGCCTCGGCCTTGGCCGCGGCCTCCGTCAACGCGCGCGCATCCTCCTCCTTTTTCGCGAGGGCTGCGGCGCGCTCCTGGGCCGCCGCCACTGCAGTCTCGTCGACGTCCGCTTCTTGTTTGGCCCGCGCCTCCGCGCGCGCGCGCAGCGCGTCGTCTACGATATCGCCGGCAAAGGACCAGGCGAGCGTCACGGACCCCTGGGCTTCCGCAAAGCCCTCGGCGGCCGTGACGAGCGAGAACGTTCGCGGACCAGTGGACCCGTCGAAGACGAACGCCCCCGGCCTCGGGTTTAGGGACACGTCCACGCTCCCGAGCGCCTCGTGGTCGCCGCGCGAGTCGTAGTCCGTCATCTCGACGCGCAACGACGACGTGGTCAATTTAGCCGCGTCAAGGGTGAACGAAAACGTCTCGTCGAAGGTCGGGCTCAGGTCGTTCCACACGTGCTCCGTCTTGACGGTCTCCACGGCCTCGCCATCGACCATGAGTGTGAGCGCGCAGTAGGGGTCGGACTGGGACCTTTCCTTTTTGTCGTTGGCGAGGTTCGAGGCGCTGACCACCGTCACGGAGAGCTGCACGGCGCCGTCGCTCGTCCCGGCGTCCACCGCCTTCGACGTGTACGCGGCGGCCACTTTCTCAACAACAGCCGCCCGCGCCGCCTCCGGCAGTACGTTCAGCGCTTCGGAAACCCATGCCAGGACTTGAGACGCGTCCGCGTCGATGGCCGGCGGCGCGGGAATCGTTTCGTGCGAGGTCGGAGCGCGCGACCAGGCTAACGTAATGGACCCGGGCGGCAGGGCATGCACGGTCGAGAGGTCCAGCGTCAGCGGCGTCGACGGCGCGCCCAGCCCGACGAACGGTAACGTCGCGTCGCCGAGCGGGTCGTCGCTATTACTCCAGTCCTTGTCCATGACGCGCACATGTAGTGTCGACGCCCGCGTGTTGGCAAAGGTGAACTCGACCTAACCGAAGTTTGGATCGAGGTCGTTTTTGACGTACTCGGACTGCTGCTCGGCGTCGCCTACTTGTAGTATGACGTAGGGGTCGGAGATGCCGCGGCTGCCGTCCGTCTTCGGGAGGTCGTTGGCTCCATACAGCATGACGGTGACGTCGTAACTGCTTTCGACCGCCGCATCTAGAGCGGCGGCCGCGGCGGCGTGTGCTTGAGTACGTTTCGTCAGCGGGATGCGCGGCCAGACATCGAGGATAGCCCCGCCTTCTTCTGCGAAGGCGCTGTCCTGCAGTGCCGAAGACGCGCCGGCGTCCATTTTGGCTGTGCGGCTCTGGGCAGCCCCAGCTTTTTGCGGCTGTGCACAGAGTCTCGCGTGATCTCCCCCATGCAGACCTTGCGGCTGCCTCGCGTTGTGTGAGTGCTCTCCCAGGATACAAACGCGCGGGTTCGAATTCGAGTAAAACCCGTGTCTAAAAAGCCAAGCACCATGGCGCCATCGATTCGACAGGACAGTTTCGATTCGGACAGTTTCGAGATAATAGCAACCCCCGATCGAAACATAAGTCAAATCCTGTCTTGTATTTTCAGAGCGGGATGCCTCGCAATCATCGGGGTGTTGGACAAAACAAACGGTATCGAAGCGCATTTATAAATCAAGGAGCAGTAGCACACATCAACAGAGCGGCATTGAATAGAGTTCGGTAAAAACAGACGCAGATCCGCTACAGCTGCACCAGTTTTCCACCGCGTCAGGCCCACACGGCCAACTAACCCGGCAGGCGCAATGTTCACGCGGCGCCCGGAGAATACTAACATGTCGTTACACAAAAAGTCCACGTCGGGAGAGCGAACAATCGTTGCACACCAAGTTCAGCAGCGCGTTCATGTCGGCGAGCCCCACGGCGTTCCCCACCGTGTACGTCACCCCCTTTCGGTCCAGCATGACCCAGGGACATAGGTGGTGGGGCCCGACGCCGCCGCCGCAGGCGTCGCCCGCGAGCTGCGCGTCGTACACGGACGGCACCGTCGCGAACTTGGAGTGGCCCAGGTAGTGGTGCTTGGAGTTCGCGTCGAAGAGCCTCGGGGCCGTGATGGCGAACGTGTCGTGCACGAGGACCCGGGGCAGCTCCTTCGCCAGAAACGCGCGCTGGAGTTGCGTCGCGTGCCGCACCTTGGCGTTCGTGCGCCCGTCCAGGTCCCGCCGGTAGCTGTAGGCGGGCATCGTCCGCCAGACCAGCGTCGTCGAAGGAGGCAGCGCCGCGGCTAAGGCCCGGATCGCCCGCCGCCAGTCGCGCATATACGCCTCGACGTCCCCCTCGCGCAGCCGCCAGTGGCCCCAGCTCGCCACGACAATGCGCCGCCCGCGCGCCCGCGCCAGGTCCAGCTTCGCCCCCTCGCTATACAGTACCCCCCGCGGCGCGCCGCCCGCCCTCACTTGTAAACGAGCCCGGGCGTCCGTGGCCGCGAGGAAGGCCACGTCGCCGTCGCTCGTTAAGTTCGCGGGCTGCCGCGTCAGCGTATCGAACATGAGGCGCGTGTGGCTGTCGCCCACGAGCAGCGGCCGCACCCGCGCGAAGCATGTGTCCGTCGCGTTGCGGTCGTAAATCGTCTGGATACACTTGGATTGCCACTCGCGACTCCGCCAATTCCCAGCGTCCGCGCGCGGCCCGTGGGACCCATAACCAGAACAGGACCGGCGCACGACGGGCGCCCGGGGCACCTTGACGCGTCCCACGCGATCGTCGCCGGGCCCGCGCCGCGGCTCGTTCCGGGGCCTTTTGCGCCCTCGCGCCATTGGCTCGTCGTACCCTGACTTTTCTTCAAATTCTTGCGGGTCCCGCTTGCCGCTCGCATCGCGTAATATCCGACACAGCGGCTTCGACGGCGCCCCGAAGGCTTGTTCGGCAGACGCGTGCATCCAGAGAAGCCGGAGGTCGTAGGTGCCCGAGGCGTCCGGCCTCGCCACAATATCATAATAGTAGGGCGCGGAGCCGTTGTCGTAGGCGCCGCCCACCCTAGAGATGACTTCGCACGGCACGCGCAGCGGGCCCTCCCGCGACACGCGGTCGAGACGGCACTCGAAGGCCGCGCCCGGACCGACCGACGCGCGCATGTGCGCCGAGGCGCCCGCCGCGTCCAGGGCGAGGCGGCCGAGCTCGAACGTCGCTTTCAGTGGCGCGTCGCCTTTTTTTTGCAGAATCCAGTCGCTGTCCGCGCAGAACGCCGCTGCGTCGGTCCCCGCGACGTCCCAGAGCTCGGGCTTGGGCGCCGGCGCCGCTCGAATCCAGTTGAACCGGGGCCGGTGCTCGGCCGAGGCTACCGCCAGCGCGAGTATGGGTGCCCGCATCGGGGCAGCCGTTTCAGGCGACGCGCCACATGTGCTCTACTCGTGCGCCTTAAATTTTGCGCGGTGAAAACCCGCAGACAAAACCCGCACGTCTAGCGGTATATCAGGAGCTTTATATCAAGCACAACTTCGTATTGGGGGCCGCATCGTCAACTCTCTATAGCTCGCGTGCGACGTCACAGTCACGCCCTTGTGCTCGGAGACGCTGAAACCCAGCGTTGTGCTCTCACTGCCTCTGGGAGCTGTCGTCGGGCTAAACACCAAGGCAAAGTTTAGCGCAGTCAGCTGTGATAGACACAATATGGCTGAAAACCTCGCAAAGCAGCCAACCCACACCGGCATTCCCATCGCGGAGTTCCTCAGAGGCCGCGGCGCCGGGCCCGCCACCCAGCCCGGGCCGTCAGCCGGCACCGAGGCCGCGCTGGCGGCGGGCCTCGAGGCCGTGCGCGTGGGAGCTACGGCCGTCGCGCGACCCCACGACGGCATCCCCGCCTCGGAGTTTTTGCGGTGGCACGCGGGCCCCGGCGGCGTCGCGGCCGGCGCGCGCGTGCAGGCGGACGCCGTGCGCCGCATGCTCGAGGACCTCGCGGGAGCGGACGGCTGCGTGGATGCGGGCCAGCTCGTTGCGCGCATCGTGGAGGCGAGCCGCGAGGGGGGCGACACGACGGCGTACCGGATGGACGACGGGGCCGACGGCGATTATTAAATGTTCATGATGTCAACCGCGTAGTTGTTCCAGTGGAAATTCCAATAAGTTCGGCCGGCCGGCAGCTGCTCGGCGAGGACCTCGTTCGTCGCGGCCATGGCGCACGACGCCAGGAAGCGGTCCTCGTCGACGGCGGCCCAGTCGTCGGCGTACGCGTCGCGGTCGGGCGCGACCCAGGCGTGCGTCAGCTTGTTGTCACAACAGCGCCACAGGACTAAGGTCGTGGCGGGCTGGCCCTTGACGACGGCCGCGAGGCCCGGCGCGGCGCCGGCCGCGTAGACGTCCAGCACCAACGTGGGATGCGCGGGGTCCGGCGGGCTCTCGGCTTCGTCGCCGCTCTCCATGAAGATGCGTAATGAAGGCTGGGCCTCGGTGAGGCGCTCGGAAGCCTTGACGATGGATTCCACCGCGCTCTTGCCTTGCTGCGCCGTCGGCCGGGTGCCGGCGCGCAGCGCGGCCACGCACAAGCCGTCGGCGGCGAAGCATTGTTCGATGGCCGAGCGCCGGTGCTGCGGCGGCGCGTCGGAATTGAAGATCTCTAGCAGCCGGTCCACGAGCTGCGAGCAGCTGAAGCTAAAGTCCGGGGCCGCGGCGTCGTTCTCCGGCGACGGCTCGCGCGGCGCCGGCGGCGGCGAGCGGGGCCGTCGCGGTGGCGGGGGCGGCATCGCGCGCCGCGGCGACGG
>Ga0114994_10000319_pt1 | contig 31158 bp, 27 predicted proteins | sample ArcticOcean_MG_C_9_FD_87043 | JGI IMG/M metagenome (GOLD analysis project Ga0114994, IMG submission 87043) | Marine microbial communities from western Arctic Ocean - ArcticOcean_MG_CB2_152 | ecosystem: Environmental > Aquatic > Marine > Oceanic | place: Arctic Ocean: Canada Basin | collected...
AATTTATTTCTATTCCCTCCGATATTAATGCGTCAGTTAATGGAGTAGCCGTTCTATCGTAACCCTTTACCTCAAACCCTATATGCTTGTAATACCTGGCTAATGCGCTCATGCCTGCACCGCCAATTCCTATGAAATATGCGGTATTTATATTCATGAATTTAACTTTAAAAGCGATTCAATTTCATCCACAATTTTCATACATGCATCTGGCTTTGCGGCTGATTTAAGAGCCGCAGACATCGATGAGCATAGTGTGTCGTTCTGTAAAAGGCTTTCTATTTCTTCTCTCAATTTCTTCACAACTTCTACGTCGTCTATTAACACAGCTGCACCTCTTTCAACGAGTGATAATGCGTTTTTTGTTTGGTGATCTTCTGTTACATGTGGTGATGGGATCAGTAATGTAGGTTTTGCAATAATTGCTAATTCGGAGATGGACATTGCCCCGGCTCTACTCGCTATTATGTCTGATGAAGCGTATGCCAAATCCATCCTGTCTAAAAATCCCACACATTTTATTTGCTTTGAAAATGCCCCGTTTTTTCTTTTGAATTCCTTAAGCCAAACCTCATTCTCGTTCAGATACCTAGCTCCACATTGCCATAATATTTGATAAGGAAGGTCGTCTCTGCCAGAATAATATTCGAGTAGGTTTTTTACTGCTAAATTCATAGAAAGTGCGCCGAGACTCCCACCCATAATAAATACAATTGGCTTATCTGTATTGAAATCGAAGTGATGTGCCGCTACAACTTTATCTCCTCCATATTCAGCTATTTTTAATACTCCAGATCTTAGTGGATTTCCAGTGTAACTAATCTTGTCTTCAGGAAACCATCTATTAAGTCCTGGGAATCCAGCACAAACTTTGTCCACATTCTTTGCAAGGATTCTATTTGTGATTCCAGGGAAGCTGTTTTGTTCTTGTATTAACGTTGGGATGTTTTTTTTCGAAGCCCTAAATAGAATGGGTCCACTAGCAAACCCACCCACGCCTATCACCACTTCTGGTTTATATTTCCTTAGAAGCCTGCCGGCTTTTATCAGACTACTTAGTAATTTAAGCGGAAAAATAAAATTTCTAAGACTAGTAATTTTCCTATCCACACCACTAATCCAAAGACCATCAATTTTATATCCAACTGCAGGTACTATCTGCATTTCCATTCTCCCAACAGCTCCTACAAAATTAATTTTTACTTCTGGATATCTCCTTTTAATTTCATCCGCAATAGCTAGTGCTGGATTTATATGGCCTCCAGTTCCTCCACCTGATATTATAACGCTTTTAAGGGATTTCATTTATTTTCCGATAACGATGGAGCTCTACTTACAGCCAGAATCATACCTATAGCCATACACGTAATCATTATTGAAGTTCCACCCCAGCTTACTAGTGGTAGAGGCTGTCCCGTGGTGGGGAATAACCTTACTGCCACGGCCATATTTATCAGAGCTTGCGTAGTAATCATCATCCCCAGACCCATGGCCAAATAACTACCAAAAGGCATATTACAGTTTTTTGCAGCATAAATAGTTCTGTACAGAAGTATCATATAAAGCAGTAACAATCCCAACCCACCGATTATTGCCCCCCATTCTTCAATAATGAATGCGTATATCATATCTGAATAAGGATGAGGTAAAAAATCCCTGGATGTACCAGTTCCTGGTCCCGATGGTAAGAACCCACCTCTTTGGATAGCTACTTGAGCAAGTTCGATTTGGTAATCACCTTCTGAGACTATATCAGACCCTTGTGCATATCCTATAAATTGCTCAATTCTATTCGACCATGTTCCAAACCTTGATAACGATTCAGGAGCTAATTTGCCAACACCATAAACACCAACACCCAGACATAGTACTAATCCACCTATTTTAATCATACCCTTCCATGGCACTCCACCTATTAAAAGCATACCCATAGAAACCACACCTATTAACGCGGCTGTAGATAAATCTTCAGGGAGAATTAATCCACAAATAATTGCAATTCGCAATAACATAGGGGCCACGTGTTGCTTGAATTCATGTAGATATTTCCTTCTCATATGAAGTTCTTTTGCCAACCAAAGCACAAGAGCAATTTTTGCGAAGTCAGAAGTCTGGACCGTAAGGTTTACAAATGGAATACTAAGCCATCGCTTAGCATTATTCATTTCAGGTCCAAAAACCAGAGTGAGAATGAGTAAAACCACAGCTAACACATACACAGAGTTAGCGAGTTTTGAAAGGTATTTAAAGTTCACAAGATGTACTACATACATTACACCTAAGCCTGCACCCAAGAACGTGGCGTGCTTAAGAAGTAATTTTAGAAAATGCACGTCGTGCTTGTTTGCTAGAAAAGAGATGGAACCATACACAGATATCAGGGACCAGATGCATAATATTAATGCAACCATCCAAATAATCTTATCGCCCTGAAGACGATCTACTATGCGTTGTATCCAAAGATTCATAGCCTCAAGTTTATAGACCTCTTACTGCCTGCTTAAACTTATTTCCTCGCTCTTCGTAACTCCCGAATAAATCGAAACTAGCACATGCAGGTGAAAGTAAAACGGTATCATGTGGCATTCCTAAATTGTATGCTAGCGCTACTGCTTCGTCTGCTGTTTCAGTCACATGTACACTCTCCACAAGCTTAGAAAAGGTTTTAATCAGCTTTTTATTATCCTTGCCTAGGCAGATCATATGCTTCACTTTCTTTTCAACTAATGGTAAAAGATCGTTGTAATCATTTCCCTTATCTATTCCTCCAACTATCCAAATCAGTGGTCTATCCATGCACTCTAATGCATACCAAACACTGTTCACATTAGTTGCTTTACTATCATTAATGAATCTTATATCATTAACATCTGCAACATATTCTAATCGATGTTCTATTCCTTCGAAATTTGTCAACGATTCTCTTATTCCTTGATTTCTAAGTTCTAGGATGCGGCCTGTTACGCCTGCAGCCATAGAGTTAAACAAGTTGTGCTTGCCTTGTAACGCCAGTTCTTGTATGGTCATTATAAATGGGTTTTGGTTGTATGTGTGTATTAAAAATTCGTTTTTTGATGGAGCTAATCCAGCTCCTAAATTGTTTTCTGAAATTATTTCATCAGAAGTTACAGGTAACAATTTCGCTTCAGTACCCGTGGTTTTTAAAAGTTTTTTTATTGACTCGTCTTCTGAGTTATAGATTAAATAGTCCTCAGTGGTTTGGTTAGAAGTTATTCTCCACTTAGATGCAGCGTAGTTTTCTAACTCGTATTCGTATCTGTCCAAATGATCTGGAGTGATGTTTAACAGTATTGCTATATCGGGTCTGAATGTGGTAATCCCGTCCAATTGGAAACTGCTTGCTTCTAGGACGGTTATCTCTGCCGGCGTTATTCGTTCACTTAAATCTCTTGACCAACTAACCCCAATATTCCCCACACAAGCTGTTTCAATCCCAGCATCTTTGAGCATGCTGTATATCAATGCTGTCGTTGTCGTCTTACCATTTGCACCTGTAACAGCTATCACCTTACCAGTGGCGTATCTACTAGCGAATTCTATTTCGCTTATCACTTCTGCTCCTGTTGATTTAATGCTTTTGATTATTTCTGCTGAGTCTGGTATCCCAGGACTTTTCACTACAATAGAACTTGAACTCAAAGACTCCCACCCGTCTGCATTATGACCACCCACCTCGAATGAAACACCAGCTTCATTGAGCTCATCCAGATAACACTCACGACCACAACCGGAGTCACTCACGAAGGGGGTGTACCCGAGCGTTATGGCTAGCTTTGCTGCCCCTACACCGCTTTCTCCGGCTCCTAGTATGAGTATTTTCTTTGACAAAATCAGTGTGTTAAATTTTTCTATCGCACTTTAAGGGTTACAATAGTGATAACAGCTAGAAGAATCCCCACTATCCAAAACCTTGCTGTGATTTTAGATTCGTGAATGTTTTTCTTTTGATAGTGATGGTGTAGTGGAGACATTAGGAACACTCTTCGTCCTTCGCCATATTTCTTCTTTGTGTACTTAAACCAACCTACTTGGATCACCACGCTTAGATTCTCGATTAGAAATATTCCGCATAACACAGGAATTAATAATTCTTTTCTAATAGCTATTGCAAAAGCCGCGATTATTCCACCTAGAGCTAGCGAGCCGGTATCGCCCATGAATACTTGTGCTGGGAATGCGTTATACCAAAGGAATGCTATACAAGCACCTACAAAGGCTGAGATAAACACTACGAGTTCTTCCGACCCTGGGATATACATTATACCTAAGTACTCAGCTATGACAGTGTTCGAACTTACATAAGCAAGAATAGCTAGAGCGATACCTATAATCGCGCTAGTACCTGTAGCCAATCCGTCGAGACCATCTGTTAGATTCGCTCCATTTGAAACTGCTGTGACGATTAGAATCGTGATAGGAATGAATGCAATCCAAACCCACATTGCTACATCCGATGTTGCCCAACTAACAAGCCAAGCATAGTCAAAGGTGTTCCCTTTGGCAAAAGGAATGGTAGTCTCAGTTGACTTCAGACCCGTCCAAACACCATCGAGGCCCACCTCCATAATTTGAATGTCAGGATGCCACATCATGATTGAACCGATGATTATGCCGACTCCTATTTGGCCTATAATCTTAAACCTACCAGCAAGTCCTCCCTTATCTTTTTTATATACCTTGATGTAGTCGTCTATGAAGCCGATGGTTCCGAGCCAAACAGTAACCAATATCATCATGTGAGTGTAGATATTAGTAAGGTCAGCGAATAATAACGTTGGGATTAAGATGGCAGAAAGGATGATTAGTCCGCCCATTGTGGGAGTGCCTTTCTTTTCTATTTGGCCTTGAAGGCCTAAGTCTCTAACTACCTCACCTATCTGCTTTCTTTGAAGCCACTCTATAATATTCTTCCCAAATGCGATGCCTATTATCAGCGACGTCATTAAACTCATGGCAGCTCGAAAACTTACATAATTTGTGAGTCCCGCGCCAGGTAAATAATAAACTGAGTCTAAATATGTGAATAGATGATGTAACATTTTGCTCGGTTATGTTAAGGGGGTGAATGCTTCGCGTAAAACAACTCTATCATCAAAATCGTGACGTACACCTTTAACTTCCTGGTACGTCTCATGGCCTTTTCCAGCAACGAGCAAGATGTCTCCGGGTTCTGCAAAAGCTGCTGCAGCTCTTATAGCTTCTCTTCTATCCGTGATGGAAATACATTTTCTACTAGCACTGGGGTCTAAGCCAGACTGCATTTCTACAATAATTGAGTTGGGGTCTTCTGTTCTTGGATTGTCTGCAGTGAAGAAAACTCTATCGGATCCACGGGCTGCAATTATAGCCATGAGTGGTCTTTTTGTATTGTCTCTATCTCCACCGCATCCAACTACCGTGATGAGACGCTCGTTTCCATTTCTGAATCCGCCAATAGTTTCTAATATGTTTTCGAGTGCATCGGGTGTATGTGCATAATCGACTATAGCAGTAATTCCGTCAGGAGACTCAACTATTTCAAACCTTCCCGCTGGAGGTGTGAGTAGTGACATGGATGTTAGAATCGTCAGAGGTTCGAAACCGAGGGACTTAGCAACACTGAAAACGGCAAGTAGGTTAGAAGCATTAAACCCACCGATTAATCTTGAATAAAGATCTTGTCCATGAACATGTAAATGAAGACCCTGTAATTGGTTCTCAATTATCCGTCCCCTTTCATCAGCCATAGAGTTGATCCCGAAAGTCGAAACATATCCTTTACAGTCTGCACCTATATCTTCAGCATGAGTATCGTCAGAATTTATCAGACCAAATCCATTAGCTGGCAGTCCATCGAATAGTTTTTTCTTTGCCGATATATAGTTGTCGAACGTTTTATGATAGTCAAGATGGTCGTGAGTTATGTTCGTAAACACTGCTCCAGCGAGTATAGTTCCGGTAATTCTGTTTTGGTCTATAGCATGAGAACTTGCTTCGATAAAACAAAATTTACATCCCTCATCCGCCATTTCGCGAAGCATTTTCTGAAGAGAAATCGCATCTGGAGTGGTATGGGTCGAGGCTACAACTCTGTCATTAATTTTATTTTCAACGGTGCCTATAAGTCCAGCTTTCCTATCCATTAAACGGAATAACCTATGTAGTAGACTCACTATTGTAGTCTTTCCATTCGTTCCCGTAACGGCAACGATTTTCATTTCAGATGATGGGTTGTTGTAAAATGCTGATGCAATATGTCCTAGGGCAGATGAGCTGCTTTTAACTTTGATTACGGTGATGTCCTCTCGTTGATTAACACCCTTTAGAGTTTTCGGGATTTCTTCACAAATAATAGTTGTAGCGCCATTTTCAATTGCTTGTTCTATATAGCTGTGGCCATCGACAAGCGACCCATTAATGGCAACAAAGAGCCCCATAGGCTTTACCGTTCTAGAGTCTACACTAATGCTTTCAATTGCAATATGCGTAGTTCCACTTACCTCCTCTATCCGAGCATCATATATTAAATCTTTTAATAGTTTCACGATAGTACGAGTGTTATTGATGAAGCTTGTTCGAATGGCGTTCCCGGAGCTATTGTCTGTTCCCTTACAAATCCAGTTCCTATATATTCTACTTTAATACCAGCATTTTCGAGCAAATAAAGAGCGTCCTTTAACCCCATCCCCATCACATTTGGCATGGTTTGATTTGTAATAGTTCTAGTATTGAGCAGGACACTAGTGGAGTCAGTCGAGATCCTTACCCAATCACTTTTATCGCTTAGGTCTTCATAGGAAATACCGAGCTTGTCATATAAATATATAATTTCACTCCGAACTCCATTGTTAGCGGTGGGGAGATGTCTTTTGTTTTCTGCTAACAGAGGCATGTCGAGTACCTCATGAAAAGAAGGATCTGTAGCATATATCAAATCCGCTAAGTCTCTAAACACTGGTGCGGCAATAGTACTACCGTAGTATGAACCACTTTTAGTATCTGATATAACCACTACGCATGCGTACTGAGGATTGTCGGCAGGGAAGTAACCTGTAAATGAGGCTCTGTATCTTCCGTCGGCATAGCTTCCGTTGTGCGCGATTTTTGCTGTTCCAGTTTTTCCAGCGACTGTGTACGGACTGTTCTCAAAAACCTCTGCTGCAGTTCCTTCCCCTCCTGGCTCACAAACAGATTCCAACATTAGTTTACAATCAGAAAGTGTTTTTGATGAGCATATTTTATCATTCAATACAACTGGTCCAAAGCTCTCTACTGTCTCACCGCTTTTACTTGTTTCTGTAACAAATACGGGTCTCATCATAACTCCATCATTAGCAACAGCTGAGTATAGGGATAATATTTGAAGTGGGGTTTGGGTAACTTCATATCCTATTGCCATCTGAGTCAGCGAGAGTCCTGACCACCCACCTTCGCCTACAGAAGTATATATCTGTGGGCTTCCCTCTCCCACGAGATTTACTCCAAGCGGTTGTGTGATTCCTATTTTTTGTAATTCGTCTAGAAATCTTTGTGGATACAGACTGAAACAACGCTTAACAGCGAGAGCTGACCCAATATTCGATGACATAGTAAAAACCTCCTTTAATGTTATCTTTCCATGGCCTCCATGTTGCCAGTTAGAGTCCTTCATTTTTCTGTTATGGAATATTGCGACTCCATCTTTAGTGTCAATTATGTCATCTATAGATATCCCTCCTGATTCCAAGCATGCCATGATGGAGGCAAGTTTAAAAGTTGACCCAGGTTCTTCGGCACTTGCTAGCGCGTGATTATAAGACTCAGAATAGTAACTGTCTCCGTTCTTACGCTCGTGTTTCTCTAGATTCGAAATCGCTCTTACATACCCTGTCTCAACTTCCATCAAAACAACAACTCCCCATTTGGCATCGTGTTTTATAAGTTGTTTTTCTAGTGATGTTGATGCGACATCCTGAAGGTGCATGTCTATTGTTGTAGTTACATCTAATCCATCTTCCGGCTCAGAAATAAATTCGTCACCCACAGTAATCCATACCCCACCTAACACTTTTTTCTGCATTTGTTGTCCTAGTACACCTCCTAATTCTGGATTCCAAGATCTCTCGATTCCCACTCTATTTGCACTCCTCTCAATCCCTATAGTCCTAGATGCTAATTCGTTAAATGGTTTTTTTCTGATTTCTTTTCGTTCAAACACAAAACCACTCTGATATCGCCCTTGTTTAATAAAGGGTAAGGATTTGATGTCTTTATAATTTGAGTAAGGAATCCTTTTAGCAAAGAGTTGAGCTTGCGATTTGTTTCCCTTTGCCTTATTAAAAAGCGCTGCGTAGTATTCTTCAGATTCTCCTAAAATCTTACTTAACCCGATACATACAGCTTCCAGATTCTCATCGAACTCAATCCAATCAATAGCTGGAGATTGGCTATCCCATCTCAAATCATACACCGGAATACTTATGGCGAGTAATGATCCGTTCTTCGAAAGAATTTGTCCTCTCGCAGGTTCAATAGTCCGAACCCTTTGTGCAAAGTCATTACCCTTCGCTTCCCATTTATCGTGCTCAGCGATTTGAATAACAAAAATCTTAGCAAAAATCCCTGTAGCCACAAAGCTTAGAACAACAAATATGAGCCACAATCGCCCTGTCGGTATTTGGAATTGCTCTCTCATCACTCACCGTTAGATTCTAAGATGATGGGTTGTGTGCGAGGTTGATCAAGCCCAGTGCTTTTAATTGCTACTTCGACATTACTCTGTTGCAGTTTTTCCTCAAGTTCTGAAGTCAGGGTTTTATACTCCGCTGTAACTTCTTCAAGCGCTTTTTTAGCTATACGCTTTTCTTTTTCAATTTTTTCAAACTTATAGCCCAAACTGATGTTAATCACGAATATCAGTACTATAAACAGTAGGTATGGTATGTGAGCAACCACACCTTCAGAGGACAAAAATTTCCCACTAATGATGTCCCTAAATATTTTTCCCGTTGCGTTGTTTTGTCTTTTTTTCTCAGCTGCTTTTACGCTTTTTTCTGGCGAAGTTCCACTTGCTTTGTCCCTGACCTTTTGGGCCTTTTCTGCTGCAACTTTCTGGGCTTCAACTGCAGCTTCAAGAGCTAAATTTTTCGCGTCTTCTCTTGCTAATTTTTCAGATGCGGTTAATCTCTTGTTAGAGATAGAGGCCTCAACAGTTTCATCTCTTGAGAATACTTTATTTATCCACTTTTTCATGACGATGTCATATAGGTGGTTCTCTCAGCAACTCTCAACCTAGCGCTTCTAGCTCGAGGATTTCCCATCACTTCCTTCGAATCAGCTACAATAGCTTTCCTTGATATAAGTTTATATGGAGATAGTATTCGCCCTTTAATATCCTTCTCAATTACATCATCAAAATTCCCGGATCGCATAAAATGTTTTACTAGTCTATCTTCTAGACTATGGTATGAAATCACAACGAGCCTTCCACCTGGTTTTAATAACTGAGTAGCCTGTTCGAGCAATTCACGTAGGGCGGAAAGCTCGTCATTGATTTCTATTCTTAACGCTTGGAATACTTGAGCATAAAATTTATTCTCACGACCTCCTGGTGCAATTTTTGACAATACGTTTGTCAGATCTTTTGTGGTTTCAATCCCATTCTCTTTACTGGACTCGACAATGAATCTAGCAACCCTGTCTGGACGGTTTACTTCTCCATAATTTCTAAGAATCACCATTAACTCTTCCCAAGAGCTCTCCTTAATTAATTCAGCTGCAGAGATACCCACCTCAGGATTCATCCTCATGTCTAATGGCCCATCCATTCTAAGAGAGAATCCCCTTTCAGCGGTATCAAACTGATGAGACGAAACCCCTAGGTCTGCGAGAATCCCATCAACCTCTTTCACTCCATTTAAACTCAAAAATTGTTTTGCGTATCTGAAGTTTGCTTCTACTAAATGGAACCTATCGTCATCAAGAGTATTTACCCTAGCATCTGGATCTTGATCGAACCCGTATAACCTACCGTCCTTATTCAGTCGTTCAAGTATCACCCTGCTGTGACCGCCCCCCCCGAAGGTCGCATCCATCCAGTCTCCACTTCCGCCGCCGAGTTTGAGGGCCCCGATTGAGGCATCTAGTAACACGGGTTCGTGGTAGGATTGTGGCATTGTTAGGTTGTGGTTTCTGGGTCTATATCTTTTCGTACATCCTCAGCTAAGTGCCCGAAGTCAAAATCCTCTTCATCACTTAGTACTTGATTAGAGTAAGCGTCCTTTGACCATACCTCTACTTTCTCTCCTAATCCAGAAACTATGATCTCATTTCCTTTCTTTAAACCTATTCCCGCATATTCAAGAAGTGCGGTCGGCACATTTAATCGCCCTGAAGAATCAAGTTCAACAAGTGTAGCGCCCTTCATGAATTTCCTTTGAAATAACTGGTGCTTCCTATTGTATCTGCTAAGCTGAGTCATCTCGGCATTCACCTTATCCCACTCTGGTTTCGGATATAGGATCAAACAGTTTTCGAAAATATCCCTGTTAATTACCAGGCCATGATGAATCACCATCTCTAACTGCCTTCGCAATCGAGCTGGAAACATTAAACGCCCTTTAGCGTCTATTCTACATGTATGTTCTCCTAATAGGTTGAGCATTATCCACAGTTAATTCGAATTCCCAAAATTAATCAAGATTTACCACTTATTCCCATTTTATGACACTTTCTACCACTTTGTTGAAAAGTGTTTAACATCAAAAAGTTAGAAACCCACGTTTTCTAAGAGTTTGCGAGGGTTGTGGAGAATGTGTTAAAACCGTTATTAACACGATATCAACAATCGATGTAAACACCGTGTCGTGGATGTTCAGTGGTTTTTGTTGTCGAAAAGGGTGGTGGTTAGCGTAGTTTGGGCCCATAATTAAGTAAGAATGGAAGCGAAAGTCATAGAATTAGATGAATTCAAGTATCTGGACGAAGGAAACGGTGAGCCGCTCTTGATTTTACATGGATTATTTGGCGCCCTGAGCAATTTCGAATCTGCAAGAGCCTACTTGTCTACGAAGTTTAGAGTGTTAACACCAGTGTTGCCTATTTATGAACTTCCATTACGAAAGACTTCTGCTAGTGAAATCGCAAAGCACATCAAAGGTTTTGTGGATGCATTAGAGCTTAAAAAAGTACATTTGGTGGGAAATAGTCTCGGTGGTCATGTCGGATTAATTTTCACTAAACACAATGTTGACCGAGTAGCCTCTTTGACTTTAACCGGAAGCAGTGGTCTTTATGAAAATGCCTTTGGTAATAGTTTTCCGAGAAGGGAAGACAAGAGTTACATACGTGATAAAGTTGCGACTACTTTTTATGACCCCATAAATGCAACAGATGAACTTGTAGATGAATGCTTTGAAGCAGTGAATAATAGGAATAAAATCCTTAGAATACTTTCAATAGCTAAATCAGCTATCCGACATAATATGGAGGCAGACCTGCCTAACATGACGATCCCTGTTTGTTTAATTTGGGGAAAGAATGATTCAGTCACACCACCAGAGGTTGCAGAGTTGTTTTTATCAAAATTCCCTGATGCTGATTTGTTTTGGATAGATAAATGTGGTCATGCTCCAATGATGGAACATCCGGAGGAATTCAATGAAATACTGGGTTCTTGGTATGAAGCTAGGGGTATTTCACAAGGTTGATTAATTAGCAATTATGGAAATAAAATCTGTAGACTTCGTTAAGAGTAGTGCTCACCCAAGAGAATGTCCTCCTATGGACAGACCTGAATATGCCTTTATTGGAAGGTCTAATGTGGGAAAGTCATCTTTAATAAATATGCTAGTTGGAAGGACTAGTATTGCAAAGATTTCTAGTACGCCAGGAAAGACTCAGTTGATAAATCACTTTGTGATTAATGATACTGAAAAGTCAGATCAGGATTCTTGGAATTTGACAGATTTACCAGGGTTTGGTTATGCAAAAATCAGCAAATCGGAACGCATAAAGTGGGAGAGGACATCGAGACAATTTCTTGAGGGAAGAAAAAACCTATTGTGCACGATGATGCTTGTTGATAGCAGATTGAAACCACAAAAAGTAGATTTGGAATTCATGGCCTACCTAGGGGAAGTAGGTTTACCATTCGTACTAGTGTTCACTAAGGTGGATAAACTTAACAAGACAGAGCGAGCTGCCTTTCAGTCTAAGTATGAAGAGGTTATGCTAAAGCAGTGGAATAAGATGCCACCGATTTTCATCACTTCAGCTGTTAAAGGTGATGGTAGGGATGAGATACTCAATTTTGTAGACCAAACAAATTTACTCTTCTAAGACGCCTACTCTTGTAGCAAGTTCTTTAGTGAAGCCGCGAATGGCTTCTGCATGCGCTTTGTCTGACGTTGCTCTTTCGAATGTGTCGGCTAGTGTCATCATGGTTTGGCATATAAAATGACGCATCTCCTCAACGCTCATATCTTTAGTCCAAATATCCATATTCATCGCAGCGCCGTCGGAATCGTCCCACATAGCTAACGCCATAGCTTTAGCTTTTCTAGAAGTGATGTTTCCGTCGTCAGCAGACCACATTATATCTGTAGGCACATGATTTTCATCAGTAATCACCTCGATTTCAATTTTGTTATTAGCCATGGTGCAAATTTAGTTCAGCCGGGTCTATATGCTTTTAAAAAGGGAGTAGGATCTTGTTCGTCAAACATTTCCTCTATACTAATGTCAGAATTGCTTTCCATATAATCTTCCACTATCTGCCATCCCATCCAAACTCCAAGTCTGTCTGGGCTTGTTTGTGGAATAGCGCCTGCTCGAGTGAAAGGTCCCTCGTTAAGCCATCTGTTGTATATCGTTCGATTAGTTTCAAATAAAACCTCCTGAGGCTGAAGTTCAAGCCATATATTTTCTTCATTTGCAAGAGCCCAAGCCAAATCATGCGGAGTCCACTCCATCAATAAATGATCGTGAAGATCTGGCAAACATTTGTCAGCAAGCCATAATACCTTGCCATGGTAAAGTATATCTTCTATGAGCATTTGCCCATTATAACCACGGTCTAGAAAGTTCACTTGCATCCAGCCTTTTAAGGTATTAGCAGTAATAAGGTCGGGATGCATTCTGAGTTTTTGGTATTGTGGAAAAACATCAGGAGCTAGTCGTTCGGTTATATAATGTTCGTGGCCTAAGAATAAATCTAATCCAATTGCGACATAATCCACGCTTGGATATACTGCCCACTGAAACCCACTGTTCATGAGAATGACATCTGGAACTGGCTCATTTGGCATAAAGTGATGAAAGCATTTAAACCCGTTTTCGAGTTCTAGGGAAACTTCACTTATTCTGTCAATTGAACCAGAAGTGGTGTCAATAGCAGCTAACGTTTCTAAGACAAAAGGATCATTTAAAAAACCCCTAAGTTTTAGAACCGTACTAGGGTCGTTGAAAGGACCTAATCGTAAAATTACCTCAGAGTATTCCCCCCAAAAGTCGTCATACACTCTAATTAATTTATTTATAGCGACAGTATCATTATCGGGTAATGTCTGTATGTCTTTATAAAACGACCTTACTCTAAATTCTCGCCCTAGGTCTACAGTGCTAGTATCTACATACCATTTGTCGTCTATAGGGCTGAAAATAAATACATATATTAACCCAGCACCGAGTGCTATAAATCCTATTTTCAACATTGTCCACAATCGACCTTGCAATAAAGTGGAACGAATTTCGCTTGTACTCATGCTAACAACGTTTAATTTTACTTCTAAACTAATGCAAAGATGAGAACACTTAGGCGAATCATTCAAACTCCAGTACTCTCAATTTTACTTTTGACAGTATTTTTTCTGATTAATTCAGAAAACACTAACGCCCAAGACTTTAAAATGGGGCTTTCCGTAAACCCTAACCTCAGTTGGATGGTTTCAACGGATTACGACCACACTACCGATGGCGCAAAGTTGAATTTTGGGTTTGAATTCGTTGCGGACATTCTAATGTCTGAAAATTACTCCTTCGGAACGGGCATACATGTCTTCAATACCGGTGGCTCAATTAATTATCTAACAAATGAGAACGAAGTGATTTCTGTTCTTAATACTGTTGAAAGAGACTACAGCTTAAAGTATGTTGAAATCCCTCTTACATTTAAGATGAGAACAAAGGAGATAGGTTATTCTACTATTTATGGCAGATTCGGATTAGGTTTGGGTTTAAATATTAGAGCTGAAGCAGAGGAGCGCCAACGAACTAGTTGGGTTGCTCAACCTGCAGAAGGGGGATGGCAGGACTTTGATGGGGAGTGGAGTGAGGTGAGTAACCCAGAAGTTGATAGCGATATTAGAATTCTGAGAACTGCCATGATAATAGGAGCCGGTGTAGAGCGTTCTTTAGGAGGGTCAAGTTCATTAATAATTGGAGTTACATATAATGTAGGGATACTGAACAGTCACAAAGATGTTGAACAATGGGCTCTAAATAATGGCGTGCCTAAGGAAGAAGCTTCAACCGACCCACCGAATTACCTGAAGGGTCACGACGACTTTGTGGAGATGAGTTTAGGGATATTATTTTAACATGAATTTTCAAGCTAATTTAATAGCTAAGCATATTTCAAAGTGGCTGATAGATTATGCAAACTCTGCTGGGATAAAGGCTTTTGTGGTGGGTGTGTCAGGTGGGATTGATTCTGCAGTAACATCAACGCTATGTGCCGAAACAGGAATTTCAACAATCCTAGTTGAGTTACCTATCAAACAATCTGAATCAGAGCTAAGCAGGTCATTGGAGTTGTGTGACCAACTGACCACTACTTACAGGAATGTCCAGAAAATCACTGTTGAACTCGATGATGTGTTCGAGTCATTACAAGAGGCTTTACCACAACTAGACTCGAGTTCTTTAGAATTAACTTTAGCTAACGCTATGGCAAGATTGCGCATGACTTCTCTATATGCCATAGCTTCTGAAAATGCTGCAATAGTTGTAGGCACTGGCAATAAAATCGAAGATTTCGGTGTAGGATTTTACACTAAGTATGGTGATGGAGGAGTCGATATTAGCCCTATAGCTGATCTTGTAAAATCTGAGGTTTTCTTATTAGGGGCGTTATTGAAAGTTCCGATGTCCATCCAAACCGCCGCCCCCACTGATGGGCTTTGGGGTGATGATAGAAATGATGAGGACCAAATAGGAGCTTCCTATCCAGAACTTGAGTTAGCTATGCGTCAGACTGCTGAATTTAAAGATGGAGTCGGAACAAAGGAATCTTTAAAAGGAAGAGAGGCTGAGGTTTTTGAGATTTATTCAAAGCTAAATAAAGCTAACCAGCATAAGATGCTACCCATACCTGTTTGTAAAATTCCTAGGTGAACTAATTCTACTCTCTATTTTGAGAATCTATAATTATCGTAACGGGACCATCATTAAGTAGTTCAACCTTCATGTTTGCTCCAAATTCACCACTCTGAACAGATTTAGAAGTGATTGCCTCACACTCAGAAATAAACTCCTCATATAGTTGAATGGCTTTCTCAGGACGGGCAGCTTTAATATAAGAGGGTCTCGTTCCTTTCTTAGTAGAGGCATGCAGTGTGAATTGTGAAATAACTAGTAGTTCCCCTCCTATAGAAGATAAGTTTAGATTCATTTTTCCGTTTTCGTCGGAAAAGATTCTCATTCCTATTATTTTATTTGCTAACCAAAGTACGTCAGCAGCATTGTCTTTGTCCTCAATCCCTAGTAAAATCAATAGTCCGTGTCCGATTTGGCCTATAGTCTTATCATTTACAGAAACCACAGCATTGCTTACCCTCTGAATAACTGCTTTCATGTGCGAAAGTTAGGCACTTATTGATGCGTCCTGCAAGCCCCTCTTCCTACCTTTACACTCTCAATTAATCGCTATTATGACAGCTAAACAATCAGCTTCCCAAAAGCCAGCTACATTAGAACAAGCCCTAGAAATGGGATTAACTACTGATGAATTCTCAGCTATAGAGAAAATCATGGGTAGGATTCCTAATTTCACGGAGATGTGCATATACTCTGTAATGTGGAGTGAGCATTGTTCTTACAAGAATTCAATTAAGTGGTTAAAGACACTCCCTAAGGATGGCGATCACATGTTAGTGAAAGCTGGTGAAGAAAATGCAGGTATCGTCGACATTGGAGATGGAATAGGTTGTGCTTTTAAGATTGAATCACATAATCATCCATCAGCGATAGAACCATATCAAGGAGCTGCGACAGGAGTGGGTGGAATTAATCGCGATATTTTCACAATGGGAGCCAGACCTATTGCTCAGTTGAATAGTCTCAGGTTCGGGGACCCTGATAACCCTAAGACGAAATGGCACCTCGAGGGTGTAGTTAAGGGTATAGGAGATTATGGAAATAGTTTTGGTATTCCGGTAGTTGGTGGAGAAGTGTTCTTTGATGAATGCTATCAAGTCAACCCTCTTGTCAACGCTATGTCAGTGGGGCTATTGAATGCTGATGAGATTATTTCGGCGACAGCTGCTGGTCCAGGAAATTCTGTTTACATCGTAGGGTCAGATACTGGTAAGGACGGAATACAAGGTGCTTCTTTTGCTTCTAAAGATATTACTGCCGATAGTGCAGATGACTTACCATCAGTTCAGGTTGGTGATCCTTTCCAAGAGAAATTATTACTCGAGGCTTCATTAGAGCTAGCAAAAACAGATGCAGTAGTAGGGATGCAAGACATGGGAGCGGCGGGCATAACATGTTCCACCTCTGAGATGAGTGCTGCTGGAAAAGTAGGCATGGATATATACCTCGATAAGGTTCCACTCCGCCAAAAAGATATGGAGCCCTTCGAAATTCTTCTATCAGAGTCACAGGAGCGTATGCTAGTTGTTGTAGCTAAGGGTAAAGAGAAAATTGTGGAAGATATTTTTGCCAAATGGGATCTTCACGCTGAATCCATTGGAGTGGTGACTGAAGGTGACGACATTCGCTTTTTTATAGATGGTGAGATAGTAGCTCAAGTTGCTGCTACACCACTAGTTTTAGGAGGTGGAGCCCCTGTGTACGAAAGAGAGTACGAAGAGCCAGAGTGGTTCGCAGAGGCTCAGGTTTTTGATCAAGCTTCTGTACCAGTTCCAACATTGAAAGAGACGGTTGATATCGCTCATAATCTTATTTGCCAGCCTAACATAGCCTCAAAAAAGTGGATTTGGGAACAGTACGATAGTATGGTGGGGACTATAAATAGAACTACGAATAGACCTTCAGATGCTGGAGTCGTATCAGTTAGAGGCACTAAGAAAGGATTAGCATTAACGGTAGATTGTAATGCTAGATATGTACAAGCAGACCCCGAAGTAGGCACAGCTATTGCAGTTGCTGAAGCAGCAAGAAATATTAGCTGCACAGGAGCTACTCCCTCTGCTATTACAAACTGTTTAAACTTCGGTAATCCGTATAATAAGGAAGTGTACTGGCAGTTTGTGGGAGCAATAAAAGGTATGAGTCGATCATGTCTAAAATTTGGTACTCCTGTAACAGGGGGTAATGTTAGCTTCTACAACCAAACAGCTAACCCAGACGGCAGCGTAAAAGCAGTATTCCCTACACCGACTATAGGTATGATAGGGGTTATAGAAGATAGAGACAAGCATATGTCTTTAGATTTCAAGACTAAAGGAGATTTAATTTTCCATTTGGGGGATATGTCTGATTGCATTAATGCATCCGAGTATCTATCAAATATGTTGAACATTAAAGAAACTCCTGCACCTCACTTTAACTTAGATTCAGAAGCGAAGCTTCATAAATGTATAAGAGCTCTAATTGCAATGAACCTTGTAAATGCATCACATGATGTTAGTGATGGCGGACTGTTTACAGCTCTATTAGAAATGTCAATGCCAAATCAACTCGGTTTTGATATTGTTTCTGATGATGAGTTGAGAATTGATGGCTTCCTATTCGGTGAAGCTCAAGGAAGAATCATAGTAACAATAGATGAAGAAGATTGTGATGATTTCTTCGATGTATGTGATGCTAATGACACCCCTGCTGTGCTATTAGGCCACGTTACAAAAGGTAAACTTGTAGTTGATGAACAGTCTTTCGGATTCTGTGATGAATTAACTTCATATTACGATAACGGTCTTGAAGAAGCATTAGATCTATAACAATTAGTGAATGAAAGGCCTGAAAAGTTTCATATTTTCAAAATCCATGATACTCCGTTTATTCAGAGTAGCACTAGCTTGGGGATTAATACTTGGAGGTACTTATTTAGCACTCAAACTAAATAGTAGGCCTTGGTCAGAGAGATCTGTTCCCACCGTAGAAGGTTTATCTAAAGAGGAAGCATTTAATACTCTTCTGAAATTAGATCTCGTGCCTATTCATCTCGATTCTGTATACAGCGCCACGGCTCAACCAGGATCAGTTTTAGAACAGTCTCCACCTGCTAATAGTTCTGTTAAAAGTGGACGACCTATTTACCTCACAACTTTCAGGATCACCCCACCTGATGAGAAAATAAGTGTAGCAGAAGGCGAAGACGCTAGACTAGCATTAAACATATTAGAACGGAAGGGATTTATTGTAACTCAAATTACTGAAGCAAACAATGTACTTGACGGAAAAGTGATAAGAGTTGAATACAATGGTATAAAGCTCGGGGCTGAGGATAGAAAGAGAAGAGGGACGAGCATTACTTTGGTGATAGGAGAGGTGATTAATACTAAAGTAAGAACACCTTATCTGATAGGTTTATCTCTTAAGGATGCCTCGAGTCGATTAACTATTAATAATCTGTCTGTAGGCTATGTTGAATATGGAGATTCCATTTTCACACGAAATGACACACTTTCTGCGTTAGTGGTGCGTCAATTCCCCACTTCATCGACTTTCTTGAAGGCGGGTACCGCTATCGATATTTATTTACAGAAGCCCTAAGATGTTATTATTAAAAACCTCTATAATCTCTACCTCTTTATTTGGGTTATTATTATTCACTAATCTAATAGCTCAAGAAATTGAACGCGACTTGTTGTTTATTCCTTCTAGTCAAGATAAGTTCTCTAGTCTTGACATCGAAGCAGTTAGAGGAGGGTCACCACCTATGGCATTGCCCTTTCTAGATGATTTTGCATGGCCCAGCTCATTTGAGGAGTCGGGAATTGATAGGCCAGAATTAGTTCGTTGGGATTCAAGCCCTGTAAGACGAACAAATACTTTTGCAATAAATCCCCCTACAATAGGTGTTGCAACCCTTGATGGTCTTGATGCAGGGGGATATCCATATCAGTTCAACAGTACTGATGCTCACGGATGGGCAGACACATTAACTTCGAGACAGCTGTTACTGGGTGGTATGACCTCTGCCGATGGCGTTATGCTTTCTTTTTTATATCAGGGTGGCGGCTTAGGTAACGCTCCTGACCCAGGTACAGATTCGTTAATAGTTGAGTTTAAATCAATTGGATCTGAAGGAAATATTTGGACTAGGGTATGGGGGCAGGACGGCTCTGAAATGACCACCTTTAACCAGGTTTCCATACCTGTTAATGAAGGAATATACCTTCACAATTCTTTCCAGTTTAGATTTAGAAACTATGGTACTCTTCAGGGTAATGCAGATCTTTGGCATATTGATTATGTTTATGTTGCAGAAAACTGGGCGATAGGCGCACCACCCGAAGAACTTGCTTTTCAAAAGCCCGCTTATACATTACTTCGTTCTTTTTCTGCAATGCCGTGGACTCACTATTCTTCTAATCCTTCTTTCTTCATGAAGGACACATTAATTGTACAGAATAATAATTTCGGATCTGGTTCGGATAACCAAGAATTCACTGGAATTACTCTACGACTTGAATCGCCAGGCATCTTACCCATTCCCTATACGAATCAATTTATTGAGAACGTAAGTGTACCAGTAGGTCCTTTTTCAACTGAATTTTTAGCAAATTTATTAAACGAACTGGGCAGTCCTTCAGATTTGATTTATGATGTTTCTCTGTCTGATTCAACAGCTACTTTTGAAGTAAGTATATGGGAAGAAGAGATAGGCTTCTATACTGACCAATCCCAAGTATTCGATAATGATTCAATAGGGTTCCGTCAAGTTTTTGACAATTACTACTCATATGACGATGGGACTGCTGAGAAAGCATATGCCATTGATGCTGTTGGAGGCCAAATAGCGGTTCGCTACCCCCTAGCCATTGCAGACACCCTAGATGGTATTGCGATTCATTTCACGCCGTTTTATGATAACGCAGAACAAGAAACCTTCGTCTTAAAAGTATGGAGTGACGACATAGATATGCCTGGTTTCCCAGGCGATCTTATTGACACGATGTATCAGTTTCACAACCCATATTATTTTACTGAAGGATATGATATGTTCGCTTATTATCCTCTCGACAATCCCATCCCCGTAAGTGGAGTGATTCATGTTGGGTTTATTCAACAGAATGTTGAGAGACTCAACGTGGGATTAGATAAAAACACTAATTCAAATGTGGGTAATCTCCACTATAAACTAGGAGTTGGAAATGAATGGGCAGAGTCGAGTATTTCTGGATCATTGATGATACATCCCGTTCTCAGAGCTGGTAAAGAGTTGATTGTTTCAACAGAAGACATTGGAGCGCATATCGAGGTGAAGGAATTAGCATCTAGCTTAGCGCCTAACCCCACTACAACACACATTCACTTCATAGCTCAAGAGGCTTTGTCCTGGACCCTTTATTCTATGAATGGTGCTGTGGTGTCTAGTGGATTTAAAGATTATTCAGGTAGGGTTGATGTAGATACATCATCATGTGAAGCTGGTATTTACTGGATTCAGATTACTTCTTTAGTTTCTAATCGTTATACAGGCCAAAGGCTAGTTGTGTTGCCTCACTAATCAAATAAAAGATGTCAGAAGTAGCAGAGAATATTGAACCATTTGAGGAGTCTGAAGAACTGTTTGAGCATCATAAGATTGAAGCCGACCCAGGTCAGCAGCCATTAAGAGTTGATAAATTTTTAATGAGTCGTATTGCGAATATTAGCCGCAATAAACTTCAGATGGCTGCTAAGTCTGGATATATCAGAGTCAATGGTGAATCTGTTAAAGCTAACTATAGAGTTAGAGCAGGTAATATTGTTACTGTGGAGATGCCTCAACCTGTTTATGAGTTCGAGCTATTACCAGAAAAGATGGAATTAAATATCATTTATGAAGATGATACAGTAATAGTCTTAAATAAGCCGATAAACCTTGTCGTTCATCCCGGTCACGGAAACTACACAGGCACATTAGTTAATGGTATTTTATATCACCTCCAAAATTTACCTTCATTAGAAGGGTCTCCAACTCCTCGTCCAGGATTAGTTCATAGACTTGATAAGGATACTACGGGTTTGATGGTTCTTGGTAAAACAGAACGATCTCTGACAGAATTAAGCGAACAGTTTTTCGAGCGAACGGTTGAAAGGCGTTATCACGCTTTGGTTTGGGGCGATGTAAAACAAGATGGAACAATTGAAGGTCATATAGCTCGATCTAGAACTAACAGAACGGTACAGGCCGTTTTCCCTGATGGAGATGAGGGTAAGCATGCTGTAACCCATTATAGAGTGTTGGAGAGACTGGGCCCTGTTACTTTACTCGAGTGTAAACTAGAAACAGGAAGGACTCACCAAATCCGAGTTCATTTACAACACATAGGTCATCCATTATTTGGGGATCCTCGATATGGAGGTAATGTTGCTGTTAAAGGTGCACCTGGAGGGAAGTATAATTCTTTTCTAAGAAATTGTTTTTCAATTCTTCCAAGACAAGCTCTACACGCAAAAACTTTAGGATTTACACACCCTAAAACAAAGAAGTTTGTTTCCTTTGAATCGGAATTGCCTACTGATATGTCAGAAGTGATTTCTAAATGGAAGGCTCATTTAGGTGGCGTGGCGAAGTAGTTATTTATTACCTTCTTCTAACCCTTCTTTTTTAGTTAACGCTTGTTCCCACTGAGAAACAATTTCGTCATGTCGTTTTTGTACCTCTTCAAATTCATATGATAATTCAGTCATTATTAACCTGTCTGAAGTGTCAATGGTTGCCAGCTCTTCATTCTTAGTCTTTAGCTCATCTTCAACTTTAGCCACAGACTTTTCTAATCGCTGAACAGTTTTAATGGCTTTCCTTAATGCCTTATCTCGATTAATTTTTGCTTTCCTATCTAAAGAATTTTGTGAAGGATCATCAGATTTTTTACCAACTGATTTCCCTTTTCCCAATACACGTTCTCCAGTTTTAGATGCTTCATAAGCTCCTATACTAGCGGCATGCTTTTCGTGTAAAAAGGTTTTAATATCACCGATATATTGCTTTAGGCCTGTAGGAGTGACTTCATTAACAAACTCGGTTAATCCACCTAAAAAATCTCTATCGTGTGATACAATGATTAAAGATCCATCATACTCTTGCAAAGCTTCCTTCAGTACTGTCTTCGATTTTAAATCTAAGTGGTTAGTAGGCTCATCAAGTATAAGTACATTGTAGGGGTGAAGAAGTAATTTACATAATGCTAGTCGAGCTTTCTCCCCACCACTTAATACACTGACTTTTTTATCTACATCTTCCCCTGAGAATAAAAATGAGCCTAGCATTGACCTAAGATTCACATTGCTATCTTTTGTCACTTCTTCTTCAAGTGTTTCGAGGACAGTAATCTTATTATTTAATTCTTCTGCTTGGTTTTGGGCGTAATAGCCCACATCCACGTTGTGTCCCTTCACTAACTCGCCTACAAAAGATTCAAACCCTAGCAATATTCTGGTCAGGGTTGTTTTACCGGCGCCATTCTTTCCTACCAAGGCTATTTTTTCTTTTCTAGCCATCATCAAATTTACATCCCTGAACACATCTAGTGACCCAAAGGATTTTGCCAGATTTTTAGTTTCAAATATTACTTTCCCTGTGCGTGGAGCAGGAGGGAATCTAAATTTTATCCTAGCTGTATCTGCTTGATCAACATCAACAAGTTCAAGTTTATCAAGTTTCTTTATAAGAGATTGAGCAAATGCCGCTTTATTCTTTTTAGCTCGGAATTTGTTAATCAAAAACTGAGTTTCCTCGATATATTTTTTTTGATTCTTAAATGCTTGTACTTGTCTGTCTCTTTCTTCCTGACGCCAAATTTGGTATTTAGAATATGGAGCTTTGAAGTCATACAATTTATATGGACTTATCTCAATTGTCCTTAGAGTAAGGGTGTCAAGGAATTGTCTATCGTGTGATATGAGTAAAATAGCTCCTGGATAGTTTTGTAAAAACTCCTCCAGCCACTGTATTGATTCAATATCCAAATGATTAGTAGGCTCGTCTAATAGTAGAAGGTTAGGGTTTGTAAGTAGAAGTTTTGCTAATTCAACTCTCATTTTCCAACCACCACTGAATTCACTCATTTTTCTTGTTAGGTCTTCCACAGAAAAACCTAATCCTTGCATCACTCTCTGGATTTTCTCCTCGAGATTTCCAGAACCCATAATATCTAATCGCTCATTTGCCTCAGTCAACTCATCAATTAAGTTACTGTATTCTTCAGACTCATAATCCAATCGATTAGAAATATCATCAGTAATCTCTTCAATTCTAATCTCAAGTTGTTTTACTTCTTTAAATGCACCATAAGCTTCATTGTAAACTGTTTCACCTTCGTTATGGTTCATCTCTTGAGGCAAGTAACCAATCTTATAGTCATTAGGGTAGCTAACTGTACCCTCAGATGGTTTGTTGATTCCTGCCAGGATATATAGGAGCGTAGATTTACCAGCCCCGTTGCGACCCACAAGCCCAATTCTATCCCTTTTTCCGATAAAAAGATTGAGCCCCTCAAATAGAGTACGCTCTCCAAAATTCACCCCTAGTTGTGTTACTGTAAGCATTAGGCCGCGAAGTTCGTGAATAAAAAACGGGAAGCCATGTAGCCTCCCGTTTAAATATTAGTTTATCACTGTATCAGTAATGCCAAAGATCATGTTCTAATAAGAACAGCTCTTCTTTAACTCTCTCAGATTCTGCTAATCCATCCATACCTCTTGCGTACTCAACAACTGAACGGTCGTATACATTAGATTCTTTGATAATATAGCTTGAGAAGTATCGCTTTTGAAATAAATCCTCATATGTCCTTCTCTGAGCATCATTAAACAGATTAAAGACATCAGCATTTGCAAATACGTATCTACATTCAGGATAGTAAAGCCAAAATAATGGTGCATACCCAACGCTTTCTCCATCTTGATCGAAATCTTCAATCATTGGAGCAATTCCTATGATACGAACATATCTCTCACTTCTTTGTCTATCCCAAATCCAATCTTCTTTCAATCTGTATTTCGTTATGTTCTCAGACTCAATTGGAGTTACAATCGTTAATTGGCCTATAACCTCACCATCGTCATCATATTCAGGCGTGTTTGTGGTTTTGTATAATAATTGCTCTACACTATCTCTTGAAAGAGGTATTGTAAACTCATCATTATCACCCACCGGTCCAGTGCTATATGCCACAAGAGATCCTTCAACTAACAATCCTTCACGAATCACGTCAAACAGATTTTTTCTGTCTTGAATAGGTTCAGTTGGATAGTAATAGGGATGATTTATTTTTTGTTTCAGGTCCATTTCCTGCCAAATGCGACGGAAATACATAACATCAGCTTCACGAAGATGTGGATATGGTATTACGCGCTTAGTGAGGTTAGTTTCCTTTACATAAGCACCGTCAAGAACATTATGAACTTGTGCATTACCCTCAAAAGAGAACAATGAAATAGCTACTGTAAGTAGCGTGTATTTTATAAAATTATTCATCCTAAACCTTTTTAGAAAATTAATTTAGCTTGTTACTTTTAATTTCATCGGCGATAGAATACGCTCTGTACCGTCAGGCATACTTACGATGATGTCCTCAAAATATATTGTATTCCCTCTACGAACTCTCTCTAAAAGAGCTTTCATATCCGATGTGATTCGATTGTTACCAGAACTCAGGTCTTTAAATGTACCATCCTTACTCACACGAATTGTGAAGCTTTTTACGCGAACTTTAACATCAAAATCGAAATTATCCATCTTTGCCGCTAGTGGGGCAAAGCCTAGAATTTGAGTCTTAGAAATAGTTCTGTCAGATGGTCTCTTACCAGCCCAGAATGGAACTGGATCAGGTATTCTCTTAACTCTAAATTCTGCATCTCCAAGATTTGCTATACTCCCATCTGGCATCTCACCTTTAACAGATATTATTGCTTTCTTATTAGATGTTGAGCTAGAAGGAGTCACATTATATGACCCGTCTGATTGCCTTCTGATCTTGTGGCCTGATGATATACCAACCTGTAATTTATCGTTAGCAACACCCGGCACACTAATCTCCACAGGATTGTCAAGACCTCTATAGAATACATTCATCTTAATAGGAGATACTACTAATGCAGCTTCAGCTATAGTGAAAGTTGGAGTGAGGAAGTCTTTAGACTGCATGTTACCATCCGGACCTTGGTATCTAATCACACCGCGGTATGAATATTGGCCCATTTTCATAGAATTCGATGCCATAGAAAACAATCCATCACCATCATCGTTTAATTCTAACTTTTCTAGATTAGCATAATCAACTTCAGAAGAATCAACTCCATCCCATTGCTCTGTTTCAATATAAATTTCAGATCTTCTAGTAGGGTCAAATGCAGCTAATAGAATATTAGCTCTGATTGTGTCACCTTTGATTATGTAGTTCGACTGAGGAAATACCATAGGCTTAACTTCAGAAAATTTCAAGCTCTTTGCTTCAATTCCATTTAGCAACCAACCCAAAACCTCAGCTTCAGCATCCTCAACATCAATAATCATTTTTGACATTAATGGCATTACAGCAGCTAGAGGTACATCGTAAAAGTTAGCAGCTTCCCATAATATCATTTCACCATCTACTTCTTCATTTTCAAATGAGAATCTTTCATTTATTGATTGCACAATGTTATCGGGTATTGTTCTAACGTTACCCTTCACATCTGTAACAGCAATATTTAATAGGTCATCTCGAAACTTCTCAATCGAATTTTTCAGGTTTAACGCAGTCCACTCACCTTCTTTAGGTGTATTTGCTTCTGATCCGACCATGAAGCCAGTAAGCTCAGTATACTCGTCTTTCTTTTTTATATGCAATAAGTTCAATACAGTATCTCTACCATTTGAATCTTTTCCATAATATTTTGAAAAAGCAACAAGTTCTTGTTCTTGATAGTCACCTTCAGAGGTTGACATACAACGAGCTTTCAATTGAGAGATAAACGTAACTAAACTATCAGCGTCTGTTTTAACTATTTCTGCCCTATTGTAGAACGGTTTAACTTTCTCTTCGTTTGCTAAATATTTTGCATATAAAGTTGCGTGGGTTTCTTCACCTTTACTTGCTATTGTATTAAGTGTAGAAATAAGGCTGTTTTCAACCTTTACAAATCCATTAAGGACTTCTTTCGATATGTTAAGAGCAAGAAGTGCGGTTAGGACGAGGTACATCATCCCTATCATCTTCTGTCTCGGGGTCTCTTTAGCTCCTGCCATGACTTAATTATTCAGTGTCAGGTTAATTAACTACGGTTGCCCATAGCATTGAGCATATTACCGTAAACAGTATTAAGACTAGCTAGATTTCTAGCTAACTCAGCGATATGCTCTTTGTAAGCTTTAGTATCCTCGACACTATCATTAAGTGTCTTTACTAATTCACCCATGCCAGCGTAAAGCTCCTTATTCTCTTGAAGTTGAGAAAGTTGCATTTCGTACATAGTATTTAAAGAGTCAAGATTTGTATTCATTCTCTGAAGATTATCTCCCGCAGAGTTGCTTGCATCTTGAGCACCTACGAGTCCTGTTAGAGATGAAGAAACACCTTCATAAGTGTCAGCCATTTCATTTACCCTATTAGAGGCTTTTACTAATGAATCACTAAACTCTTGAGTTGCTCCAGCTGCATCAGCCATGTTACTCATTTTATTAGCTTGATCACCAAGATTACGCATTCCATCACCAAGGTTTTTCAATACTTTAGAATCAATGTTAGCGTCAACTAATAATGAATCTAATTCTTGAACAGCTGTTTTTGAATCTTCACCAGTTGCTAGAGCTGGGTACACAAGCGTCCAATCAGGATCACTATGTGGTAGTGGTTCAAATGCAGAGAAGAAAAAGATTACCGCCTCTGTGCCAAGACCTAGTATTAATAATTCAGATGAATATTCCCAGTGCTCAATTTTAAAAAGAGCTCCAATAATTACGATTGATGCTCCAATTCCATAGAGCTTTGACATTAGGTTTTTCCAACTTTTGCTTCCTGGTTTCATTTTCTAGAAGGTATTTGTTTCAATTATTTATTTCTTAAGACAATCTTAAGGACTTACAGGTATTTTCTTTTTCTTACAATATTTAGTAGAACTAGTTCCACTCTTCTTCAGGCCCTGACTTACCTCTGCCGAGGTAAGACATAACAGATCTAAATCCGATATATGCTTTTGCCGTATCACTGTACTCAAAGGTTCTAGTTCCAGTTTGTAGGTAATAACCTATATCCTTCCAAGAACCTCCACGTATTACTTTTCTGTGTAGTGCTGGTGGATCATCAACTTTCGCGTGGTATACGTAATCCGGTGCTAAGTCAAATGCGAAATCATAAACATTTTCGTCAAACGCCGTGTTCGTCCACTCAGCTACGTTTCCAGCCATATTGTATAGACCGTAATCATTTGGGCTATAAGATTCAACTGGAGCTGTGTATGCGTTAGCATCCTCAACATAGTCACCTCTCATAGGTTTAAAGTTAGCAAGTACACATCCTTGATCATTTCTTATGTAAGGACCACCCCAAGGGTATGGTGCTAAGTTTCTTCCGCCTCTTGCAGCAAATTCCCACTCAGCTTCAGATGGAAGACGGAACTTTTGAATATAAGTTGATCCTTCTTTCTCCTTCCACTCATTCATAATCTGAGTTCTCCAAGCGTTGAAAGCAACAGCTTGACCCCATGTCACACCCACAACTGGATATTCATCATAAGCAGGGTGCCAGAAATAATTCTCAGCATACGGCTCATTATAAGCGTAAGAGTAGTCGTGAATCCAAACTAAAGTATCTGGATAAACATTGATAGTTTCCTCAACAACAAATTGTGCTCTGTCTGAGTAACGACGAACGGAGTGTAACTGATTCAGTTCATTTACCTCTCCGTATTCCTCATCCCTAGATTTTTTGTTTGAAGCCATCTCTAGGTTAAACCAGTAGTAACGATAGTTTAATTTACGCGTGTCGATTTCCTTGCGGTTGTAGTACCTGTCAGAACCTTGAAGGTAAAACTCATCGTAAAGAAGATCGAAAATATCTTCATCCGTCCAATCAATAGGCTCTTCCCAATTTAAAATATATCCCTTATCAATAAATCTATCCAGTTCTTGTCCGGCTTCATTTTCAGCGTAAAAATAACGATCGTCGTCATTCTCTGCTAAAGTGTTTAGGAATAGTGAGTCACGAACATAATTCACGAACTGACGGTACTCGTTGTTAGATATTTCATGAACATCCATGTAGTATGCTGGAATGGTCACTGTTTTCGCACGAGTGTTAAGTGCATAGGGCACGTCTTGGTCGCTAGGTCCCATGGTGAATGATCCGAAGTGGATGTAATTCATACCATAGGGATTAGGCTGATCCCAGTACTCACGTGGTTGAACTCCTACGAGCTCGCCCTGGGGTCCCATGTAACATCCAGCAAGCAGTACTGGTGCTATTAAGAACAGAAGGAACTTATTCATATTGAGTAATTGTTTCATTTTTACAGGAGGTATTTAATATACGTCTTTTAATAAGAATTTATTATAAGAAGCGTGGATTAGCATACCTATTTTGAATAGGTGTTGACTCAAACTTAAAAGAGTAAGAGAGAAAAACTTCGTGTGAACCAGACGAGAATGTCTGTAATTCAGATGTCGTTATATCGTAAGAATATCCGAGTCTAAAGAGCTGCTCGTTGTAACTAACAGCATCCTTTTTTACAATGCGATGTTGTAAGCCTGCAACAGGAGAAACGGCATCACCAGGTCTCCAAGATGCTCCGATCCATATCATTTCAGCTATTAATAGATTCACATTGAAGTCTATCGCTGTAGCATTCATATCGCTTTTCGCTAAGAAGTTAGTCCTCAATACTAAGAAATCACCATCAAGTGCGAAATTGTAACCAGTCATAGCGTAATAATGTCTAGCAGGTGTGATACTCATTTGTGCTAAGTCAGATTGTAGTAGATGTGTAGAAGATATTCCCAAATAGAATTTATCTTGATTATGCATATAAAACCCAAAATCTAAATCTATTGCTGACGCTGTCATTTGATCATTGGGAATTGCAAGATCATCTTGCCATGGGTCAGTCGAAATCCAATCGTTTCCTAACTTCTTGCTGAAGTAGCTGACAGAAGTTCCGAAGCTCATAACAGTTCCACCAGAAAAAGGAGCAAGTGAATATGCATATCCTAGTTTCACCATGGTGTTGTTTTCAGGACCTAGCTCATCACTATAGAATTGAATTCCGAAAGCCCCTGGCATAAAACCAAGCTTTCCATCTAGGTTAAACAACGTTGTGACAGGTGCTTTATCGAGCCCTACCCATTGGTTTCTGTAAAAACCATTAACGTTAGTAAGATTAGTTTGGCCCGCAGCGGCAATATTGGACGTTGTGTGGTCCATATACCATTGGGTAAACTGAGGATCCTGTTGAGCGCTCATAGAAGCGGCCATCAGAACAACTATTGATATAAGTAAATTACTACGAATCATGTTAACTCGTTGATTTCAAGGGTTTCACAGGTTTCGGGATTAACCGAAGAGTGGCAAGATAAGGAATTATCAGATATTATCATGCTAATTTCTGATATGTTCGCCACCAACGGTCAGGTAATTGTCCACTCGCGGCTTCTTTATAATCCTCATACGCACAAGGAACGAGATGATGTAGGTCACTTTTATTCACCTCCGAATTAGGTATGGGTACATCCATCCACCATCTATCACTTCTAGAAGATTTAAAAAATGCTACTTCATGATCGTTGCCAGGAAGATCTACAACATATCGAGTGTATTCATCTGAGCTACATTTAGGATGATCTCCTGTCTGATAAAATATACCATCGAGCATATGCCAAACTACTTGAGCCGCTAAATGTGCACCTCTGCCTCTATCATCTAAATCAGGATTATGTTCGAATACTCCCATGGCCACCATTCTGTCACTTAGTCCTGCATATCGTGCTATTTGACATATCTGTGATGCTGTAATCCCGTTAGGACCAGCATGAACAGAGGCAGGATGATCCGCGGCTCGTATACTTCCAAGGTCAATTGATATCAAATCGGCATTTCTGAGAGTAGGTTCTATTAGATGTGTGTTAGAATTAACTTCACCTAATCTAATTGCTTCAAATTGAAGGCGCTCGAGAAGTTCCAAAGTGTCGGGATCAGATAAATATCCTTGATGACCCACATTTACATAGTCAAATAAATAATTAGGTTCGTGTAAAACCAATCTATTCATAAAATTTCGTGAAGTATGTGTTTCTGGGTCTCCTCCGAAATCCAATCTTTGGTCTACAGTGACAACATTAATAGGCCTCCCTATACTTTCTAAAGCAGAGTACATAGCGTAAGTTAAATCTTGTCCTCCACCTAACATAATAGGAATTATTCCCATTTGAACTAATTCTGAAACTATAATAATTACTGCTGACTCAGTGTTTTTCTCATCGAAGCTGGACCTAACATCACCTAAATCAATTACTGGCGCCCAACGTGTTTGTGGAGTTAATCTATAAAGCCAAGATCTTATAGCATCTGGTCCAGCTGAGCATCCTTCATTGTCTCCACTGTTCCTGCCGTCATTAACTCCGAATATGGCTACTCTGTATCCCTCAATAGATGGCTCATGGTCAAACCGATGAATTTCTATTTTATCTACTATACGCGCTGTTCCCTCGGGATTGCTATAAGCGATTTGCTGTACAGGCTGTAGTAGTTCGAATAATTTTTGACTCATGTGTGGTGTCTATCAATCGGGCACAATAACGCACGCGAA
>Ga0114994_10000321_pt1 | contig 31135 bp, 22 predicted proteins | sample ArcticOcean_MG_C_9_FD_87043 | JGI IMG/M metagenome (GOLD analysis project Ga0114994, IMG submission 87043) | Marine microbial communities from western Arctic Ocean - ArcticOcean_MG_CB2_152 | ecosystem: Environmental > Aquatic > Marine > Oceanic | place: Arctic Ocean: Canada Basin | collected...
CGAACCCGCGTGAGCGGCCAGTTTCACGATCATGGATCACTCTTGCACTGTCAACAGTGCCGTGAGCCTCAAATGTTTCCTGCAATGCAACGTCATCAACGCCCCAAGCAAGGTTTCCTACAAAAATATTCACAATAAAAAATAATTAAAATGCGCCGCAAAGGTAGTCAATCATCTGCTCCACAGAACATAAAGTGAGGATTGTTTGATTTATTAGTTTACTGTATAAATCCACATTGGAGGGAAATTCCATAAAATGAAATTCGCTCGTTTCATATTGAATTGACTATAGTGTTTTTTCATCACCCAAGGGAAATATGTAAACCAACGCATGGTTGTCCCTTTTTCTGTAAGATTAAGTAAAGTTTTTTGGAGTTTGGTCTTTACTTCAGAAGGCATATTAAATGGCAACCCACTTATTACTAAATCAACTCTGCTTATACCTCTTTCATTTAGAAGAGATTGAAGATTACAAGCACTACATCTTACGACTTCAAATCTATCATCATAATTTTCTTGGAGCGGTTCGATGTAGACTTCTTCTAATTCAATTAATAATACTTTACAAGTTGCTGGGAGCCTTTGAGCAAGGAGATCTGTAAAGACACCGGTTCCTGGGCCTAATTCAACTACGTATTCCATACTACCTAGATCTAATCCATCAAGCATCCCTTTTGCAGCTCTCCTAGAGCTAGGGGTTATTGATGCATTCACCTTAGGTTGTTTAATGAACGTTTTGAAAAATTGCCCTTGTTTCATTATTGAGTGTTAGATTTACTCTCTTGCGTTTCTGTTTTTTTTTTCAGTCTTTCTATAGCTTCTTCAGATAAAAAAAACTCGGGTGATGGTGGCTCAAGACCTTCAATACGATATAACATTTCTGCGAGTTGAAGTGCACCGATTTGTTTTGCCAAAATCTTTTTGTCCTTATCAAGTAGAAACAACTTTGGAGTAGAGAACACATCGAAAGTGGTTCTAAAATTGAGGCTTTGAAGGTCAGTAGTTCCTGAGTAAACAAGCTTTACAGCACTGTCTTGAGCATTAATAAGTGGATTGTCACTTACATGAGTCCAAGATGAGTAATCAGCTTTACCAAGTTCGTCTATCCATGGTTCTATCTCGAAATCATTTCCTATCGCATAAATCTCCAACCCCTTTTCATTCCATTCTTCATATATACGCTGAAGAATGGGCATCTCCTTTTTACAATGACCACATGTGCTTTCCCAAATAACCAGTAGTGTGTATTTAGCTTCTATATCGTGAAGTGACTTCCAAGAGGATTGGTCTACTCCGGGAAGTGTTATGTTATGAGCTATCTCACCACATAAAGAATATCTCAATTCTCCAGCTCTATCAATTATTTTTTTTAACTGCTCATCATTCAGCCAGTCAACTTTTCCTGTAGAATAGTATTTGTCAACGAGCCTCACAAAGACTTTGTCCATACACATAACTTTTGATGATTCACTTTCGAAGGTCATGTGATGAAGGAAGAATTTAAATATTTCCTGATTACCCTCAACCTTGTCCAGCAATTTAACGGCCTCAACAAACATGGTGTCAGGTGCTGGAGGGAGAACTTGGCCCCAATATCTTTGGATTAGAGTGTTTAAAGCACCATCTCGCACTAATCTAGGGTCAGTTAAATCAACGTTATCCCAATAGTGATTCCTATACCAATGATATCGCCATAGATCTACATCTTCTATCTCTGATGGTGGCATAGGCACTTCAACTTCCTTGAGCATTCCCAAGTATTTACCGAATAGGTAATCTATCTCAAAATCAAGAATACCGTTTTGGTACTCAAGCACTTCAGCGGAAAGTATCCTCATTCCAACTTTAGCTTGTTCTACCTTTATAGGAGTGGAGCTTGAATCTGTTAACACCACATCAAAAGGAGTGCGTTCTGAACGTTTTATAGTTAGAAACTTTAGATAGTCGTAGAAGACTCTGTTTTCGTCACTTTCGACCACTTCCATATCTCCTGACGGATTCGATAGAGTTGTGTGGAAAGTCATGGGCTCGTTTACGAGCATGATGTCGAAAAAGATAGGTCCAGGAAGAACTATAGCATATTTCCCACATTCTTCGAAAGGTTTGCCAGCAAAAGAAAACTCTCCATGTTCGTTAGCTACAGTTGTGTCGTTGTAAAACAACTTTGTCCCGTAGTAATTAGCTAAATATATTGTATCACCCGATAGACCTTCGACCACAACATTAATTCGTGGAAAAGTGCTATCTATTTGTGATAGTGAAGCTAAGCTCTGGCTACAGAGAGCAAATAATAAAATAAGTCTGTATTTGATTAATGGCATATTCTATGATTCTCTACTTTAGAACCTGCAATTTAACTCGCACCTTTGCAGTATGAGCATTTTAATAGATAGTTTCACACTTCTTGGGCCAAATGGAGTTTTGGCAACTGACATTCATATGGTTCCAAAGGATGTTGTAAGGAAGGGTACAATAGTATTTGCTCACGGATATAAGGGGTTTAAGGATTGGGGATCATGGCATGTAATGGGCGATGTTTTAGCTGAATCGGGCTGGGAATTTGTGATATTTAATTTCAGCCATAATGGACATTTAAGTTCTGACATGATGAACTGTACAGATGAGTCATCCTGGTCTAAAAACACTTATTCCATAGAAAAAACGGACCTTACATTTATGCTCACCCATTTCCGTGCTCTTTGTTCTTCTCAGGATAAACTTGTTGTTATGGGGCATAGTAGAGGTGGCGGCATAGCTGCTTTGGCTGCTTCAGATGTAAAGGTTGATAAATTAGTTTTGCTTGCTTCAGTTAGTGACTTAGGCTCTAGATTTCCTGAGGAAGCAGAATTAAAGCTTTGGAAAGAGACTAACGAGCTGATCGTTAGTAACGGGCGTACAGGCCAATCCCTAAGCCATCCATTTTCTTTTTATGAGGACTTCATTAATAACCGAGACGCATTAGATATCCAGAGGGCTATTCGATCATTGTATTGCCCTTTACTTGTGATTCACGGCAAAGATGACATTGCTGTCCCAACAACTGAGGGAGAGCAGATAGTAAGATGGGCAGTACAAGGAGAGTATTACGAGATTAGCAACACCGGTCACACATTTAATACATCTCACCCGTGTAATTCAAATGACTTACCCATAGGAGCTAGTGTCTTAGTTAAGAAGGTTATTGCTTTTTTAAGGTAAACTTTAAACCCTACATATTATTTGAATAAAAAAAGGGCCGCCATCATGGCAGTCCCCTTAATTTTTTTTTAGCTATAACTTAAGCCACTCGCTCAAGTACACAACAATCTCGTTAGTGATTAACTACAAGCTTTCGCATTGTGTTATTATCGTTAGATGTTAGCTCTACAAGGTAGATACCATTTTCTAAATTTAATTCAATCCTCTGTCCTGCATGTAAGTTAGTCATTTCAAGATCTATTACGACTTGACCGTTAAGAGCCATTATTCGCACAGATCCTTCAATTGAATTGCTAGTGATTAGGATGTAATCATTTGCTGGATTAGGACCAAATGTTAAATCTAACTCCGCTTCGATAACTCCGTTTATTACGTCATCTGTCTCCACAACCACTACGTCATCAATGTAATAAAGTCCAGCAACTACACCGTCACCGAACCCGTAGAAGTTCACTCCTCCGATTACTGCATCAAAAGGAATGTTGTTCATGTACTCTCCGTTTAAGTAAATCTCAGCTCTATCGTTTACTGGGTCCATTAAGAATTGTACTTCGTTCCATGCATCTAAAGAATATGCAGCAGATGCATTATCCACCTGGTCTATACTTAGAGTAGCTTGTCCATTGGATCCGAAAACCATATCGAAAGCCCATCCGACTTGTACAGCTAGATCCTCTTGAACATTAAAGTATGCTGAACCTCCAGTTGGGACATAGATTTGGAAGCTTACCTCATAAGCTTGGTCTAATCCTATTGGAAGATATACGTCCATAGGCCCTCCAGCCATTGAACCGAAAATCTTTAAGGATTGTGTGCCAGAATTTGCTTGTTCGTTAGTTACGATTCCATCTTCGTCTGTTCCTGTAGTCCCACTCCATGTAGTCCAGACAGAGCTTGATTCACCAATGTAAGAGCCATTATCGTAAGACTCGAAATCTTCTTCAAGAAGAGGAGTTTGAGCAGCAACGCTTCCGAATATTAAAAGGGCAGAAGTAAGAAATGTACAAGGGAGTAGATATTGCTTCATTTAGATGAATTAGATAATTAATTTTAATAAGTGCACAAAATATGAAATTATCAGCTAATATCACATGATTTAGATGTGTTAAAATTACCTTTATAGTATGAAATGGAAAGGAAATTTGAGGAAGATGCCCACAGAAGATGCTTCAGAGCGAGGGAAGCCAGTGAAGTATTTTTGGGAAGGGAAGGATGTGTTGAAACAAATGCCTTCTATAGATGTAAATAGTTGGATTGGACAAAACATCTCTTGGAATTTTGATGGGATAGTCAACTGTATTGTCTCTGGAGAGTCTATGTCACAAGCATATAGAATGGGGATGAGTAAAGAATCGTTTTTCAACTCTCCAATTTCTTGTCCATCTATTATAAATCCAGAATTAAGTACTATTCATACAGGTGTAGCGCTTAGAGATAGAGAGTTCGAAGAGCTGTATCACAATGTACCTCACGTAGTTTATATTTCTAGAACAGATAAACTCAAAGTTGGAGTGACGGGATTCGGAAGACAATCTTTAAGATGGAATGATCAGGGGGCTGTTGAGGGATTAATTGTTTGTGAAGTCCCTTACAGACAGATGGCTGGAGAGATTGAAGTTTTACTAAAAGAGCATTTTAATGACAAAACATATTGGCTTGGTATGTTGAAAGATGTGGAACGAAATCCTAATGAATTATTAGAGGTAAAGGACGAGTGTTTTGAGATTTTAGGCTCGGACTATGAGTCATTCTTCTCTGACGATGATGAAGTTAAAGAAATACATTATCCGATAGATTTTTTTCCTTCAAAGATTAAAACAATTAAGCTTCATAAATCCCCTGTAGGCGTAGCTAGGCTTATAGGTGTTAAGGGGCAATACCTAATTTTTGAAGATGGTAGAGTCATGAATGTAAGAGCACACGAAGGGTGTAGAGTAACTCTTGAAATCGGTTAATTCAATGATGGGTCAATAGGTGCGTCTGCAATATGTTCATACCCTTTCCCCATACCCTTAATTAACTCCTGCCAGTATTTTTCATTGTCTGTATTAGAAGACATTATTTTACTAGCAGAGATTTGGGTCACGAACCAAGACCTAGTCTTGATTTCATCCATGAGCTGGTCTTTGTCCCAACCACTATATCCTATGAACAACCTATAATTATCTGATGACAATCCATTATTTATCTTTTCTTTTAGGCTATCAAAATCACCACCTAGAAAAACACCATCAATAATTTCTACTGCACCTTCAAGGTCCCCACATATATGAATAAAATATAAACTAGAACTATTAACGGGTCCTCCAATGCTAATTCTTGTGGATATCTCTGAAAGACCAAGGTGTAGTTCTCCTGCATTAATTTCAACGAAATTGTTTAGAACAAGCCCAAATGCTCCGTCATCGTTGTACTCACATATAAGCACGGCCTTCCTCCCGAAATACGGATCGTTGAGAAAGGGTTCACTCAAAAGAATGTCACCAACCTTAGGTTGAGAATTTTCTGTAGGTGTAAAGCGTATCATTAAGGTAAAGTTCCGTCATTTGTAGTTGAAATGAATAGAACAGACCTCACAAAATTTATTGCAACCAGATTTGATGGAGTAGTAGTGTCGGGGAATGCCGTTGCTACACACATACGGAGAGAGTTTATAGGGGTTTCTCCACATCAAATCAGACTGGCTATTGAGGGTTTGTCAAGAATGAATCCAGGTAGTTTTGGTGGAAGTCTGAGATATGAAACTATTGCTGGGGTGAGATGTGGAATAGTTAACTACAATAGGATTGGTAAAAAGAGAGATTTGATATTATGGATACACGGAGGTGCATTCACATTCGGAAGTGCAAAGGTTTATAGAGCAGCTGCTGTACACTTAGCTAAATCCCTGGAATGTGAAATTGTAATTCCAGAATATAGACTGTCCCCTGAAAATGTATTCCCAGCGGCAATAGATGATGTGTTGTCCGTTTATTTAGACTTGATTGATTCAGATGGATATATACCAGTAATAGGAGATTCAGCAGGAGGAAATCTTGCTGCATGCCTTGTTCAAAAATGCATAAAAGAGGGAATTGCTATACCCACAAAACTTGCTTTATTGTCTCCATGGGTAGATTTATCAAAGGGTTCAAAATCTAATAAAAAGAATAAAAATGATTTCAGTCCTTTTGACCATCTTGACACTGTAGCTTTCAGTCGTGATTATATAGGAGAGATGAACGACGAAAGCCCTCTAGTCTCTCCTTTGTTTGGTAGTTTCAAGGGTTTTCCATCAACTCATGTCCAAGCTTCTAAAGCCGAATTCCTCAGATCTGATTCTGAAGAACTCATAAAAACACTATTAAAGGAAAAGGTAGAGCTCGATACTTATTGGGAAGCCAAAGCTATGCATGGATGGCAATTGTTGCCGGATTTCCTGCCGGAAGCAAAAAGGTCATTAAGGGCAGTCGCAGATTTTCTTAGAAATTGATTAGACTCTGTTCTATTAATGTTAAACCAAGCTCAGACTCTTCTTCTGTCATCGTCAGGGGTGGGGAGAGTCTAAATGCATTTGGTACACTTAAAAACCAAAACATCAACACACCTAATTCAATACCTTTTAAGATAACCTTTGTCACTGTCTCGGCATTATCTAGTTCAATAGAGAAAAAATAACCAATTCTCCTCACCGATTTTACTTTAGGGAGTTTTCGCAGTCTTGTTTCCCATTCCATCCCACGCTTTTCTATAGCATTCCAATCAATTTTAGAAAGCAGTTTTAATGCTGCTACTGCACCAGCACATGCGACGGGGTGCCCTCCAAAGGTCGTTATATGACCTAGTGTTGGAGAGTGAGACAATAAGGACATATACTTTTTAGATGAGATAAATGCCCCAATTGGCATGCCGCCGCCTAATGCTTTTCCAAGACAAAGTATATCAGGGACAACCCCATATCTCTCAAAAGCAAATGCACTTCCACATCTTCCCATACCACATTGTACTTCGTCCATAATAAGTAATGTCCCTGTCTTATTGCATTTGAGTTGTAAATCTTTCAACCATTCCTCAGAAGGTATTACTACTCCTGCATCACCTTGAATAGTTTCTAAGATTACACACGCAACGCTTTCATCAATATTATCTAAGTCTGATTTATCATTAAAATTAATAAAGTTTACCTCTGGTAATAAAGGAAGAAATGGTGCTTTTCTTTCCTTATTAGAAGATACAGAAAGAGCGCCAGAAGTACTTCCATGATATCCTCCTTCAAAAGAAACAATACGGGATCTTCCTGTAACCTTTTTTGCTAGTTTTAATGCTCCTTCGACCGCTTCTGCACCTGAGTTAACAAAGTAAGTAGTGTTTAATTCTATAGGCAATAAAGAGTTTAAAAGGCTTGCTGCTTCAACTGTTGAATCATGACGGAATTCTCCGTACACCATAGTGTGAAGATTCTTATCAATTTGATCGTGTAAAGCGGACTTTATTAATTCATTTCCATGACCGAAATTACTCACACCTATCCCACTTATTGCATCGAATAATCGACCTCCACCTTCACACTTAAGCCACACTCCATCAGCGCCTTCAATCTTTATGTCTAAAGGGAATGGGGTAGTAGCAGCTAACCCCAAATCAAGCATGGGCCTGTAGTGACTTTCCTTATTCATTTTTCAAAGATATTTCTAACTCATCTACAAATGTCCATCTTTCAAATCCAGCACCCAGATGCCATGATGGTATTACACCTTTAGGTATAGCTATTACCTTAATATATTTTGCTGTAAACTCTTTTTCGAAAGTAAATCTGAAAACAGCTTTTTCGTAATCATCTTCAGCGACATCATGCGTCACGAGTTTTATTAGCTCAAAATCCACTCCATTTTCAGAAGCATGAAACTCCACATAATCTGGTAGCCATATCCACGGTCTTATATCTTGAACACAGCCTAGGGTAAGCCCACTAACTGCCTCTATCTTTTTGAGGTCGACTACAACTTCGAACGGCGTGGAATAGAACCCCTGCCAATCTCCTGTTCTAAACTCATTGCCTCCAATTATTCCATCAACTAGAGTATTTGGTCCAGCTGCAGCATATTGATGAGAATAAGGATATGTATATGTGACTTTCCAATCGTGATCAATTTTAACCACAGCATGATGTACCGTATTTGATTCTATTGCACCATTAGTACACTTCGCAAAGTACTCCCCAGATTTTTTAGCAATTATGGGTTTTTTATATTTTTTCCAGTTCTCATCACCGGTATGGTAGAATACTATTGCTTCAGAATTTGCGCAGCTGATTTTTATTGATGTTTTCCCCTCTTGAAAACTCTGCACGGCAGTAATTCCAGGTACTGATATGAAATCTGTATCGTCAATTGAATTATGCGGATAACTTGGAGCATAAAGTCCAAACCCTGTCATTTTCTCTTCACTCATGACTAATTCTAGTCTTCCTCCGCTTAGTAAGTCAGAGTAATCAATCCAAGACCTAGATGTTTCGTTTGCAGTTTTTATATACTTCCCCTCACCATTTTTAATGATTTCAAACTCATTTCCCCCTAATGGTTTTATAATGGCCTTTGAAAACTGGGGTGCTCCAATGACTAACTGCTTACTGCCAGCTCCAGGAGCGATAGGATATATACCTAATGATGATAAAACATACCAAGCAGACATCTGGCCACAGTCCTCATTCCCGCATAGCCCATCGGGCTGATCTGTATAAAGAGTTTTAATAATACTATCAACTAACTCTAAAGTCCTCCATTGCCTGCCTCCATATGCTTGTAAATATGCAACGTGGTGGCTAGGTTCGTTACCATGAGCATATTGCCCTATAAGACCCGTGATATCAACTTGATTTCTTCCTGAGGACATCATAGATGTTGTGAATTGCTCTTCAACTAAATCACAAAACTTTGATGGAGAGCCTGCGAATGTGATTTGGCCTTGAATATCATGAGGAGAAAAAAAGGTGTACTGCCATCCATTTGCCTCAGTATAATTAAAATTCACTTCTGTGGGGTCATAGTCACGCACCCATGCTCCGTCTCTTTTAGGTTGAATAAAATTAGATTTAGGGTTGTACAGATTACGCCATGAAAGAGCTCTTAGTCTGAATCTACTTGCTTCTTCTTCTCTTCCCAAACCGCTTGCAAAATGAGAAATACAGGCGTCATCGAAGCTGTACTCTAATGTTTTAGATACACTTTCGCTTTCACATTCGCTTGGTATATAACCTAACTGAGCATAATGTGTCAATCCCAAGTGTGCGGAGTCTGCAGCTTGAATCATAGCCTCAAGTGCAAGTGTTTCATCCCAACCAGATATACCCCAATCTTTTGCGTCTGAGATGACAGGGACGCTGTGATATCCAATCATACATCCTGTGTAATTTCCTGCCAGTTCCCATACGGGCAGCTGACCACCTTCTTTATACATCCTCAGCATAGTGCGCACGAAATCACGTGTACGCTCAGGTTCTATCCACGATAATAAAGGGTGAAGCGAACGGAATTTGTCCCAAAGTGAGAACACCGTGTAATGTAAACCTTCATCCTCATTTAATGTATGGATTTCAAGGTCAGTCCCTCTATAACGACCATCAATATCAGAAGCAATATTTGGAACAGTACAACTATGGTAAAGAGAAGTATAGAAAATGGTTTTTGTAGCTTCACTACAACCATGAATTTCTATTCTATTCAACTGTTCATTCCAGGAGTTTTCACATTCTGTTCTGTAGATATCGAAATCATTATGTGGGGCTTCGTTATTTAGATTATTCACAGCTCCATTAACATCACAAAAACTTAAAGCCACCCTTGTAGTTAATTCTGTTACAACTCCGAAATCAACAGCGAATACGGGTACAAACATTACTTCTTGCTCAAGATCTCCGTCATTAGACACACTCAATGTCTTCACTTCAGTAAGCTGATCTCTCCAATCAAATTTTTTGTCAAACCTCATTGCAAAATATACATACTGTTCTTCGGCCCAGTTTTCTGACAACCTATGACCGACAATCGTACTATCGTCTAAAAGGTATATACTGTAATTAATTAGATTGTCTCGGTGTTGTAGGTCAATTATCAGGGTGAGTGTATCTGCACTAGGCAGAGTGTACCTATGTATCCCTACTCTTTCTTTAGAGGTAAGTTCGACTTCAACATTATGATTGTCTAAATAGACACTGTAATATCCAGCATTTGCCTGCTCTGTCTCTTTTCTAAAAGAACTTTTATATCTATCCTTCCACTCAAGTCCACCTGTATTAAATTGTGTACATGGCATAAGCAGTATATCCCCATAATCACTTACACCAGTACCTTGTAGGTGAGTGTGACTGAATCCATATATTATTGAGTCAGTGTAATGATAGCCCCCACATCCATCCCATCCATCTAATCGTGTGTCTGGACTCAGTTGAACCATACCGAAGGGCATTGTAGCACCAGGATAAGTATGTCCGTGTCCACCTGTGCCTATCATAGGGTTGACAATATTACAGAGCAATGCATCCATTGATTCTTGAGAGTGTAAACCAAAAGAGAATAACAATGAAAAAGCAGAAATGTATGCTATATGAAAATGCTTCATTATGGTTTAGGTATACAAACGTTACAGTCTAATCTATTGTGAATCCCGAAATGCAAAACCGATGGCCGATTAACGCCTGTAATTTCATTAAATTGAGGCCATAAAGATCTATGTAAACGCAATTTTATTGATGAATTTCTTTGTGATCTAATGTCTTTTTTTTGTTGATTCAATTCAATCATAGATGTCAGAATCTGTTCTTCAGATAGTGAAGAGGATTCAACTTCTTTAATCTTTCTTCTAATCTCTGCTAATCTATTGTCAGCTTCAAGTATAACCTCGAAAGCTTGCTTTCTAACATATCCAGACCAACCAGGCTCTTCAGAATAAATAATCTCAAGTTCTCTGAATAGAGTATTCGACTCGGGCTCTTTGAATTTATGTCTAGAGCTAACTAAAGGGTAATCTATCCAATCTTCGATGGCTCTGATAATTGGATCAAAACTTTCATAAAGGTCATGTTCACTATTTTGAATCCATCTGTGTGGAGTAATAGGTGTAGACCCTAAAACCAACCCCTCGGTTAGCATGTATTGTGCGCTAGAAATCATTATATAGACGTCAGAATTTGGTAGAAATCGTGGTATCGGGTTAGCAAAAGTACCTTCCATAGGGCCCATACACTCTTCACCGAAAATTTCACCTCGATCTAGTCTTAGAAACGCTGATGCAAATGCGACAGAAGCCGAGATGCTTGTGCCGTCGATCAAAAGGCAAGTGGGCCCAGAGTAATGTCCCCATTCGCCCATTTTCTCAACGCCAGACTCTATTGTGTCATATCCCCCAATCTCTAGCAGTGACATCCTCTTTATATAAGCGAGATAGACAGATTTTTCTTCCCAACGATTGATCGCCCATTTTCTAATACCTCTATACTTCTTTTTTATTTCTACCTTTGATTCTTCACATTGTCTCACAATAAGCCTATTAGAAACTGAAAACGTTGAGTCAGTAAGGTATTGATAGATGTATTCCATTCTGCTAGTCTCACCACCCCAGTTTCCTCTTAAGTCAATAACGAATCCATCAACTTCACCATTCTCCTCCATTTCAATAAGTTTAGCAAACCCTTTATTGATTCGCCTGAAGTATTTATATGCAGGTCCATCAATAAAAGAGTGAATGTTAAGTCTAACTATTCCATCTAAAGACTCATCGCTCCAAACCCACTCAACAGCCTCTGGACTTTTGAGCTTTCGATAAATCTTTTTCGAATCCTTTTTAGTTAAAAGTGGATAATCTACAGAGACTAAAGAACCAGTGTAATCATTAATGACAATTTCTACAGAACCTTGATGTCCTGTTTCATTAGCAAGAGCGACTTCGATAAGTAAATATTCACTTATTCGTCTTTGACTTAGTCCACTATTACCTTCTAGCGGAGATAGTCTCGTAGCAATATCGAGAATGTCATTTATGGTCTTACCATTGATTTCAATGACTTTACTTCCAGCATCTATAAGGTCTAATTTGTCATTTTGAATAAAGACACCCTCTTTAGTTGATGTGAATCTGAGAAGGTTTCTGCCGCAAACATCTCCTCTTTCGGTTTTCCATTTTGCAAGCGAAAGACTTGTATGGCTATCATGTATAGAGTTAAGTATATCTGCTGTCGCAAGTATCATATTGAAATCACTTGGGTTTTTAGCGACGAACTGTTTAGCGTCAGAGACTACATCTTTCCAGCTGTTTTCAGATATTCTGGCGAAGGGGAGTGGGTGTAAGTTTTCGACCCAAGTGATTAAGGTGTCTATATCGTCGTGATATAGCTTGACTTTATTGAAGTCAGTTTGGCTCCAAAGTACAGCATGAGAAATACATATTCCTAATCCTATAGACCAAACCTTTTTAATGCACATTCTATTCTATGATGATTGATCTAGCTTCTTAACCATAGTTAATATCGTAGCAATAGCAACTGTTTCTCCAGTTTCATCATAAACGTCAACTAAATACTTCACGATTCCTTTAGCTACATCTTCCTCATCTCTTTTTTCCTGAGATATCTTTTCCTTAACCGTAAGTCTTACACCAATTGTAGCTCCTGGGTATACGGGTTTTGTGAAGCGACACTCTTCAATTCCGTAGTTTAGGAGTACGGGACCTTTTTTAGGGTCTACAAATAATCCAGCTGCTTTACTTAGAATGAAATATCCATGGGCAACTTTCTGTTCAAATAAAGTGCCCTCTAGACTAGTCGCATCTACATGAGCATAGAAATTATCTCCACTTACATTAGCGAAGTTCGCTATGTCGGCTTCCGTTACAGTGTGTTTTGCAGTAGTCACAGTATCACCGACTACTAATTCCTCGAAATGCTTCCTGAAAACGTGTGGCTCAGATTCTGGTTGAGCGCCACCGGGTTGGAACTGCTCTGTTATTGCTGTGAGCATGCTTGGGTGGCCCTGTATGGCTGTTCTTTGCATATAATGTCTTATTCCACGTAGTCCACCCATTTCTTCTCCTCCTCCGGCTCTACCAGGACCGCCATGCACTAATAGTGGTAGAGGGGAGCCATGTCCAGTGCTCTCCTTGGCACATTCCCTATCTAGGACTAGAATTCTTCCATGCATGCTTGCAGCATTCCGAACGAACTCAGTTGCTACAGCCTTATCGTGAGTAGTGATACTACAGCATAAAGAACCTTTACCTCGTTTTGCAAGGTCAACAGCATCAGCTACATTATCATATGGCATTAACGAACTTACCGGCCCAAAAGCCTCAATGTCATGAACCTTCACGGCCGACCCCGGATTATCAACCCTCAATAATATAGGACTCATAAATGCTCCTGTTTCTGAATTCGCACCACTTGTTTCTACTGTATCAAGTGAGCCAAACACGAGCTCAGACTCCTCCATTAACAGAGATACTTGAGCTCGAACGTCGTTGCGTTGGTTTTGGCTTACGAGAGAACCCATCCTCACACCCTCAGATTGCGGATCACCTATTATAGTGTTTTTCAACTGCGTAGTTAATGCATCCTGGAAAGCGTCAATATGCTCCTTCGGTACCATGATTCTTCTAACAGCAGTACACTTCTGGCCACACTTAACCGTAATCTCCTTTCGAACCTCTTTCACAAACAGATCGAATTCAGCTGTGCCTGGAGCTGAGTCGGGACCTAAAATAGCAGAGTTTAAGGAATCCGCTTCGAGATTAAATGGAACACTGTTCTCAATTATTCTAGGGTGAGTTTTAAGCTTTCTCCCAGTTGTTGCTGATCCAGTGAAAGTAACAATGTCTCTTTCATCAACATAATCTAGTATATCTCTCCCAGACCCACAAACAAGTTGAAGAGCACCTTTAGGTAGAATGCCACTTGTATGAATTACTCTTACTACACTTTCAGTTAGGTATGAAGTTACTGTAGCAGGTTTCACGATCGCAGGAACTCCAGCAAGTAGGTTTACAGCAATCTTCTCTAGCATACCCCAAACAGGGAAGTTGTATGCATTAATATGTATTGCAACACCTTCTTTAGGTACTAACAGATGATGTGCCCCGAAAGTGCCTTCTTTTGAGAGTGGAATAAAATCGCCATCTACTGCAAATGATGTGTTAGGTAGTTTACGTCTCAGGCTAGCATTCGTGAAGAGATTTCCTATACCTCCTTCAATATCTATCCAGCTATCTACCTTAGTTGCTCCAGTTGCCCAGCTCACATTATAGAACTCTGCTTTGTGTTCTTGTAGATGCAATGCCAAAGTCTTCAACATCAATGCCCTCTCTTGGAAAGTCATCTTTCTTAAAGCGTGTCCACCTATTTCACGAGCATATTCACACATACCCTCCACATCGATCCCATCTGTACTTGCAGAATATATTTCCTCCCCAGTTATTGCATTGTAAAGTGATGCTCCACTTCCATTTCCTTCTATCCAACTCTCCTTAACTAGATTTCCAAGCTTCTTCATAGAATATATATTGGTGTTCGGTTGATTCCTTTGCATTTGCAAGGTAGCTACTAGAGTATCAGATTTATCTCGTGCAACCATTAATATATGTGTAAAAACCCCCTCAGAACATGTTCGTCGAAGAAATCAACACCCTTATCGAGGAAATAATTGCAAACTCCTTGTGAAAGTGTAGTGATTTTCGAGATTAATGCCCTATCTTTATCCGGAAGTGTGAAATATGACTTTATTCAAAATAAGTAAATAAATAACCCGAGATAACAATAAACCCTTCCTCATGAAGAACATTTTCGCAATGACAGCGGCCCTAATTATGGGCTTTGGAGCTAGCGCTACTAACGTAGAGTTAGTAGTTGAAGCTGTTGATAACGGTGGTATAGTACCAGGAAACACATACCGTGTTTATGCCGTACTACCTACAGCACAACACTCTTTGCACGCAATTTTTGCTGCTCACGAGCATGTATTAAACGTAGCTACTACTGGATCTTTTTTCCAGCACCAGTACGGTAGTTCTACTTCACTCGATGTGAGTGAGGCTGGATTAAGTCTTTCTCCAGGTCTAGCTTTTGATAGCTGGGTAACTGTTGGAGCTGATAATAGCGACAACAACAACCTATGGGATATCGGAATTGATTTCACTGATTTCTTAGCTGGTAACGAGCTTACTGCAACTGACGGAGCTTGGTTCGTTGTACCTACAGATGTTCAGGCTGCTGCTTCAGTTGGAAACAAGGTGCTACTAATGCAACTTACTACTGACGGAACTGCTTCAGGTATTCTTAACCTACAGGGTCGTGTGACTACTGAAGGTTCACAGGAGACATGGTTAGAGTACGATCTAACATTCTCTACTGATGACGCTCAAGTTTTCGGTTGCACTAACGCTAACTCTTCTAACTACAGCTCTACAGCTACATACAACGACGGTTCTTGCGAAGGTCAAGCTACTGACGGATTAACTGGTATTGCTGCTGATACTAAGTGGAACGTTTTCCCTAACCCGGTAATCGAGTCTACATTTAGCATGCAGTTTGATGCTGAGCTAGTTTTAGGTGATCAAAACATGATCATCGAGGCTACTGACTTAACTGGTAAGATTGTTCTTACTACTGAGTACAGCCAAGAGGATGTAATTGGTGGTAACCGTCTTGTAATCAAGCACGGTCTTGCTGCTGGTACTTACACACTATCTGCTAAGCACCGTGATTTCGCTACAGCACAGAATTTTGTAGTTGCTCGCTAGTATATCCTACTAAACGTTTTAAAAGGGAACCTTCGGGTTCCCTTTTTTCTTGCTTAATTTTTCTTGCTTAATAATTGACACTCATAACTTCAAAGTATTAATCTGATATTATCTTTCCACCATGAATAGAATTTTTGCTTTTATGATGGGACTGGTTTTCCTTTCAAGTCTCCCTTCATGTTTAGTTCTGGGTGATGTAAATGTGGTTGATGTTAATTCCATTGGAGATAACCATCAAGTTGTTTCTAGTGGTCCTATGATAGGACACGTAAGTATGAGGTCAGCAAACATCTGGGTTCAGATGAGTGAAGAAGCACCAGTTTATCTGAAATACTGGGTAGCTGATAGTAGTGTAGAATCGAGTCTACATTTTTCGGAAGTAATAAGTACTTCGAAGAGTGATGCATATACTGCCATCTTTAAATTATCTGATTTAGAACCTGGAACGGAATATAGAGCTGTGGTGGTTTCGAACGGGCGCACATTAAGCGAGGAGTTTATTGTTAAGACACAAGTGTTATGGGATTATAGAACTGAGCCACCTGAATTTAAGGTATTAGCGGGGAGTTGTGCTTTCATCAATGATTCTATATACGATAGGCCAGGGAAGCCCTACGGAGGCGAATACAACATCTTTGAGGTTATGGCAGACGAGCAGGCAGACATGATGCTGTGGCTAGGAGATAATGTGTATTTAAGAGAAGTGGACTTTCAAAGTTATTCGGGATACTTGTACAGATACACTCACACGAGAGGAACTCCCGAAATGCAACGCCTTTTGATGTCATGTCCAAACTATGCAATTTGGGATGATCATGATTTTGGGCCAAATGATGCTGATAGGAGCTGGATTCACGGTGATTGGGCGAAAGATGCTTTTGAGACATTTTGGGCTAATCCCAGTTATGGTGCACCTTCAGGTTCAGACAATGTGGGTACTGCATTTAGGTACAATGACATTGAATTCTTTTTATTAGATAATAGAACTGATAGAGTTCATCATTACAATAGAACCCAAGATCTTCAGGTTCTAGGCGAAGAACAAATAGACTGGTTGATTGCAGCATTGAATAAAAGCAGAGCGCCATTTAAGATCGTAGCAATCGGCGGTCAATTTCTTTCTGATAATGCCGTGCATGAAAATATGGCTAGATATCCAGAACGTCAGATCATTATTGATCGAATTGAAGAGGAGAGAATTCATGGAGTTGTTTTCTTAAGTGGCGATAGACACTGTACCGAGTTAAGTAGGTTAGAGTTAGATAAAGGTGTAGTGATCCACGATTTAACCACCTCACCACTTACTAGTTCAAGTTATGACAACTCTGATGAGGAAAACACATTGAGGGTTGAGGGAACAGTTGTGTCCGAGAGGAATTACGCAGAATTAAATTTCTCTGGTCCTCGAAAAAATAGGGTTATGGTAATTGTAATCAAAAATGCTAAAGGAGAAGAGGTTTGGTCTAGAGAACTAAAGGAGAAGGATCTGTAAAATGAGTAGTGAGAAAGACAATCTGGAGTCAATAAGGACAGATTACGTTATGGGGGAGCTGTGCATTGACAATTTACTTGAATGTCCAGGAGAACAGTTGAAGTCTTGGGTTTTAGAAGCAGAAAAGGAGGGTGTAAAAGATTCTAATTCTTTTTGTTTGTCTACTTTGAATTCCAATGGATATCCTACGGGTAGGATAGTTCTTGCAAGAGATATATCAAGTAGCGGAATAGTCTTTTATACAAATAAGAAGAGCGACAAAGCTACTGAGATTAAGCAATTGAGTAAGGCAGGAGCTACTTTCTTTTGGGCTAAAAAGGAAAGGCAAGTGAGAGCAGTAGGGGAGGTTGAGCACTTGGATGATGAAGAAGCGGAAAGGTATTTTGCATCAAGGCCTAGAGGTTCACAGATAGGCGCTTGGGTAAGTCAGCAAAGCAAGCCAATGTCTAATCGGGAAGAACTGCTGACAGAATTAAAAAAGGTAACCCAGAGATATGAAGGTGTTGACATTATTCCAAAACCCACACATTGGGGAGGGTATGTAATGAGGTTAGAGACAGTGGAGTTTTGGCAAGGGCGTGCTTCAAGACTTCACGACAGAGTGGTTTATACTAGGGGGAATAAATCCTGGGTCAGGAAGCTCCTGCAGCCCTAGTCAACTCTAAGAACTAGACCTTTTAGATAAGAACCTTCTGGATGGAAAGCGCTAACTGGATGGTCTGCAGGTTGGTGAAGTCTGTGTAATATTCTAACGGTTCTATTTGCTTGAATTGCGGCTGAGATAATAGTATCTGTAAAGAGCTTGTCATTTACAGCTTGGCTACATGAGAAGGTAAATAGAATAGAGCCAGGTTTCATAGACTCTAAGGCTCTTAGGTTAATCCTCTTATAACCCTGTACTGCATTATGTTTAGCAGAAGATCGTTTTGCAAAAGCTGGGGGATCTAAAATAATCACATCATACTCGCTTAGATCGCCCTTTAAAAATTGAACAGCATCTTCATTAAGAGATTTATGATCTTTCTCAGCTAGGGAGTTTAAAGCAATGTTTTCATCACACACTTCAAGAGCTCTTGCAGAGCTATCAAGACTATGCACCTCTTTAGCTCCAGCTTTCATAGCATAGACAGAGAACCCACCGGTATAGCTAAATACGTTTAATATCTTCTTGCCTTTCGAGAATTCCCCAAGTAGCTTTCTATTCTCGCGTTGATCTATGAAGAAGCCTGTTTTTTGGCCCATTTCCCAGTCAATTTTAAATTTATTGCCGAGCTCAGTAGAGAAATGATCTTTAGGTATTTTACCCCAAAGAACACCGTCTTCACTTTTCGTTTCTCCGTGCTTAGCAAGAGATTTAGAACTCTTATCATAAACAGCTTTAAGTAGTTCTCCTAGAGATTCAGCAAATGCTTCACACAGTAGTTTACGTATGTTATGCATACCAGGAGTGTGACATTGCAGAACAAGAACCCCATTGTAGTAGTCAGCAATTAATCCAGGCAGTCCATCTCCTTCAGCAAAAACAAGTCTGCAAGTATCATTATGAGTGTTGTCGTCAGATAGTAATCCTAAATCCTTGCGGACTCTAACTGCTTCTGCTACTTTAGAAAACCACCACTCTCTATCAGGTTGTTCTTCTCCAAAGGTCATTATCCGCACTGCAATAGAAGTGCCTGGCGAATAGTGTCCCCATCCCAGAAGCGCACCTTTATTTGCCCTTAGGCATACCCAGTCACCAGCTCCAGGTTTTCCGTCAATATTCTTAATCGCTCCGCTAAACACCCATGGATGACGACGTAATATACTTTCTTGCCTTTTAGGTTTAATTGTAATTGTCGAATAATTCGTTCCTGGATTTTCCATAATGTGCTAATGTTTTATTTTGCAAAACTACTGAAGACTCTAGTATCCTGAGTATGAATTTTTCCAGCATCATATAATTCTCTTAATAATGTTGAAATACGACATCTATGACCGGGATGAAACAGTCTGATTAGTTCGAATGCATCTATGCCTTGTTCCTTCCTGAGTTTTAAAATAGATGATATTTTATCTTTAGATACTTCAGAGTCAAAGGTGCAATTGTCACATACCCCACATTCCTTAGTTTCTTCTGAAAACTCGAAATAATTATCGAGCACTGAAGCCCTACAGCTTTCGTTATAGAGATATGATTGTATTAATTCCCATTTAACACTATAATCCGTTATCAGGTTACTGTAAACTTCGGGGGTAAGTGCTATTTTCTTAGCATCACGTCTAGCTTCTAACCACTCGATCTGCAATTCGGGTTTGCTTGGAGACCACTCTATCAAACCCTGAGCATCTAATGAAGTTAGTGAAGTCTTTACTGTGCTTAATGAAATATTTAATTCTCTGCTCAATATTGAAGGATTCATGGAAGTGATTTCTGATGAAGAGCTCAACATTCTCATTAAATATCCTGATACTTTATCCTCATCACTCACAAAACTATTTAATATTCTATTGCGTCCACCAAGCCACATGACTGTGCCTAAATTTGAGGTTTTTTTGTCTATAACATTAATAAAGTCAGCATTATTAAGAATTCTCAAAGATGATTTAATTTCAGAATAGTTATAGTTTAATGTATTTGCCGATTTCTCAATATTGAATTCGGTAGGTGATTCAGGTATGTCACCTAAAGCTACTCTGCCTTGATCTGCAGCGTTTTGGTATACATTTTTGATCACAGATATGTCAGGGAATTGTTCTTTGTTTTTTCTTTCTGATTTTTTAAGTTCCACCTCACCTTGAAACAATATGCACTTAGAATTTTCCCCATCCCTTCCCGCTCTTCCCGCTTCTTGGACGTAGCTCTCCAAGGTTGTAGGTGAACCATAGTGCAGCACCCACCTGACATTAGGTTTGTCTATACCCATCCCAAATGCTGAAGTACAAGCTATTATTTGAACACGGCCTTTTATCCAAGATCGTTGTCTTGTTTGCTTAATTTTTGAGTCCAGTCCAGCATGAAAAGATTCCGCTGACAAACCCATGGATTTTAGTCTCTGAGCAAATCTATCTGCATCACTTCGTGACTTAACATATACCAACCCCGCGTCATTTGGAAACTCCTTTGATAGTTTATAGGCTTCTTGAAGTAATTCATTTGTTGCATCACCCCAAGAAGAAACTTCAAAATGCAAGTTCTTTCGTCTTGTAGGTGAGCTGAATATAATTGCGTTCTCTAAATTTAATTGTTTCTCAATATCAAGTAGAACCTCTTTTGTAGCTGTAGCAGTATATGCACCCCAAGCAGCTTTAGGAAATATATTCTTAAGTGAATCGATGTTTCTGTATTCTCTCCTAAAATCATGTCCCCATTGTGAAATACAGTGTGCTTCGTCAATAGCAATGGTTCTTACATCAAGCCTTGAACTTCTAGCGATAAACATTGGGTCAAGTAATCGCTCAGGAGCTAGATAGAGAAAGTCAAGCTTACCTAAACAAGCATTTTCTAATACTCTGTCAATACCACTTCTACCTAGTGATCCCGTTAGAGCCGATGCACGTGCCCCAGAAATCTTTAATTGGTGGGTTTGGTCCTCCATAAGTGCTACGAGCGGGGAAACAACCAAGCAAAGACCACCTCTAACAAGTGCAGGGAGTTGAAAGCATATTGATTTCCCCCCACCTGTAGGCAAAAGTGCAATTATATTATCACCCTTAGTTAGAGCATCTACAGGTCCTTCTTGAAAAGGACGCAGGGAATTATACCCCCAATTTGATTGAAGGACGCTTAGAGTTGTGTTCTTTGAGTCAGAGTTGAGCATCTTTGCAGAAATCAAATATGATGAGGAATATAGTCGCAGGTAACTGGAAAAGTAATAAATCTATCAACGAGTCAAGAGCGTGGATGAGTGAGATGGCAGTGGAGTTACAGGATTTACCATCTAATGTAAGGGTGATGATAGCTCCTCCAGCACCTTATTTGTCATCGTTAGCAGAGAATAAACCATCGAATTTGTTAATAGCATCACAGACCGTAAGTGCTACAGGCAAAGGAGCTTATACAGGTGAATATACTGCTGAAATGTTAGTTGGATGTGGAGTGGATTTCGCTATAATAGGTCACTCCGAGAGAAGAGCTTCCTATGGAGAGACTAATGAAATAGTAGTTGATAAAATTGCTAGATGTGTGGAGGCAAATCTAGGTGTGATTTTATGTTGTGGTGAATCTCTTAAAGTTAGAGATGCTGGAGACGAAAACGCCTTTATAGCGACTCAACTAGCTTCGGCTTTGTCTGACGTGGCGAGTGTCGATGTGAGCAAGTTTGTGATTGCATACGAACCTATTTGGGCTATAGGAACAGGTAGGACGGCATCCTCTGAACAAGCTGGAGAGATGCATGAATTTATTAGGGAGTGGTTATTCAATAAATTCGGCAAAGACATATCTTCAAATATTAGTATACTCTATGGTGGGAGTTGTAAATCCTCAAATGCTGTTGAACTATTCTCTAACAAAGATGTGGACGGCGGATTGATAGGAGGTGCATCATTAATGGTGTCGGACTTTTGTTCTATAATTAGAGCCTCTGATAGCGCATCATGAGTAGAAAGTTTATTCGCGAAGAATATTTGAGGTTGGACATTGTATTTACACCTGTACTTCCTGCTAAGGAAATAGCTATTGCCTGGTTATCAGAACTTGATTTTGAAGTGTTTGAACCCACTAACACTGGACTAATTGCTCACACTCCATTGAGGTCTTTTTTAAGATCAGACTTGGAGGTAGTAAAAGAAAGATTAAAGAAATTATCAGAAAGTATGGACTGGTGTGAGTCTATTGTAGAGACAGAAAATTGGAATGCCGAGTGGGAAGCTAATTACGAGCCTGTTTTAATAGATGAGCTAGCAATGATAAGAGCACCTTTTCATCCGCCAACTACATTAGGGTTGGATATTATTATTAAGCCAGACATGTCTTTCGGCACAGGCCATCATGAAACCACATGGATGATGGTAAAGACTCTGTTGAAGTTAAATTTAAATGGGAGTAGAGTTTTAGATATGGGATGTGGAACGGGAGTGCTAGCTATCTCTTCTGTTTTATTAGGAGCTTCTGATGTGTTAGCTATTGATATCGAAGATGGTGCAGTGAAAAACACTCTCGACAATGCAAAATTGAATAATATTAAATCAATCGTTGTTGATTGCGGCACCTCTAACTTGCTCAAAGAGAAGCATAATGGGTTGAATGATGTAATTCTTGCTAACATCAATAGGAACGTACTATTAAAGGATATGTCTATCTATAACAATGTACTTAAGCCAGGAGGAGATATTGTCTTTTCAGGTTTTTTTACAGGGGATGTGAAGCAAATGAGGGAATCCATCATTTCTCTAGGATTACATGTTGTTAATGTTATTGAAAGGGAAGGGTGGGCATGTATTCATTGTGGGAAACCTGTTGAGTAGTTCTAGCAATGTCTGAGTGTGTTCTTGCTAACTTGGCTCACGATGCGTAATATTTTACTTATTCTTCTTTTTACTCTTCCTACTTATCTTTTTGCCCAAACAGAAGATGAGCATCTACCCTCTGTAAATCAATTTGTTAAACTCATTGAGAGAGAGTTAAGCAATGGTGATAATGAAAATGTAAATTGGTTTAAGACGGAGTTCACACCGATTTTTACAAACCAAAATAACAGTGATATACAAGACACGATTATTTCAACGGTTTTAGAATTACAGTCCTTTCATATTAAAACATCAACAGGTGTATTAGGTTATTTAAAAGGGGTGCTTGTGTTAATTGATAGTGAATCTCCAGACCTTACAATGTTTAACGATTGGCAAGCCTCAATTAAAGCACTTTTAGAAAACAAAAAGTGGAGAAATAAATTAACTCCCTACTTGGTTCTTTCTGCGGGGATGTTAGATGACCAAATATTAGCTGATACAAGAGCTTCAATATGGCAATTCAAAGGAGGGCAGATGAGAGTGGGTGTTGACTCATTGCCATACGTTGAGCTGACTGATGGTCTTCTAATATGCTATGCAAAGGGTGATAGTGCTAGAATACACGAAACATCAGGGAGGTTTTACCCTACACTTGGAAAATGGAAAGGACTTGGAGGGAGAGTACATTGGGAGGGTACTGTGTTTAATGATAGCACACAATTTGCTGAGATATCTAATTATGAAATAAAACTCTCGGGAACATCATTTAAATCTAGCCCAGCTGTATTTCACACCGATTTGTTTGAGAGAAAACTTACTGGTGAGCTAACTTTTAAAGTTAAAGCTTCAAGAAATATAAAAGACAAGGATTATCCTCGATTTGAATCTAATGATGATGTTTTGACATTGAAAAATATATTTCCTAACATGGATTATGAGGGCGGTATTGTTATAAGCGGATCAAGTATAGATGGTAAGGGAGTTGGAGAAAAACCTGGACATCTAAAAATATACAAAGACGACACCCTATTTGTTAATTGTACAGTTCATGATATTAAATTCCACGAAGGTGGTTTTGGGGCAATTGATGCTGAACTTTCTATATATCTAGAGAATGATAGCATTTATCATCCAGGGCTAAGTGTCAGATATGATAGTAAAGGAAGGACATTGATGTTCATACTGAATAAGGAAGGTGTAGGACAGCAAGCTTTTACTGACTCTTATCATAAAATTGAATTTAAAGTTGAAGCAATCACTTGGAAAGTTGGAAGCCCCACCCTTGATTTAGGATCTTTATTGTTAACTGGTAGAGGGGTAGGAGTGTTTCGATCCGTTTCCAATTTCGATATTGGGTCTTACAACAACATGATGGGGATAGCACCTATTCACCCCTTGTCTGAATTGTGGCACTTTATCAAGAATAGACCTACCACTGGTTTCTACGTCTCAGAATATGCCTATTTCTTAAAACTAAATCAACCTACGGTCCAGTTAATGCTCATAGATTTGGCACTAAAGGGCTATGTTAGTTATGACCCCGATGATCTGTGGTGTGAGTGGTTACCTAAGGCAGATAAACATCTTAAATGCAAAAAAGGAAGAACTGATTATGATGTGTTAGCATTTAGATCTGATGTGAGTACAGGAGCAAATGCTCGGCTTGGAATAAGCAATAAGCAGCTTCAAATAAATGGTATAAGAGCTTTTAGAATTAGTGATGCGCAGAATGTGATTGTAGTGCCTGAATATGGTGTTATTACGATGTCAGAAAACAGAAATTTTAAATTTGCTGGTGGAGTAAAAGCAGGGAAGTTTGAGTTTAGTGGAAGGAATTTTGAATTTGATTATAGTTCTTTTAAAATTGAATTAAATTCAGTGGATGAAATGCATATCAGAGCTGAGGTTGTGGGTGAATACAGTCCCTCTGGTCAACCGAAAACTCGTCTAATAAGAAACACCATTGATGGCATCACCGGTACACTTCAAATAGATGACCCTTCAAATAAGTCTGGTTGGAGGTCAGAATATTACCCGAATTATCCTGTGCTGAGCAGTACTGGCCCGTCTTATGTATACTACGATAGTAATTCAATACATAAAGGAGCTTATCACAGAAATAGATTTAGATATGCACTAAACCCTTTTGAAATTGACTCATTAGATAATTTCGTGAAGGACAACTTACTCTTTACTGGAGAGCTTCTAGCAGGTGGAATTGTTCCAGATCTTCAAGTTGATCTTAGACTCATGGATGATTTTTCACTAGGAATCGAAGCAACTAGTCCTGTTGAGGGTTTTCCTCTTTATGAAGGTTTGGGGGTTATTCATGCCGACTTGATCTTAAACATGGATGGACTTCAAGGAACCGGTTCCATTGACTATTTATCGTCACATATTAATGGCGATAATATGGTTTTAGTACCAGATTCTGCATTTGGAATGACTACAGCATATTTAAACGAATCTATATTTAACCACGTACCTGCCGTGAGCTCAAGTATTACTAGTTTCACTCTGCACTCAGATATTGAGATGTTAGACATAAAAACAGAACAAGAGAGGTTGCGATGTTTTGGTGATGATATAATGCTCGAAGGTGATATTCACCTGAACCCAAGCGGAATGACAGGAAGTGGAGAATTCGAGTTTGAGGATGCATTCATAAGCTCTATAGTATTTAACATGTCAGAGCGGAGTATGACTGCAGACACAGCAGACTTTGAGATAACAGGTAATGACTTAAATGCTCTTGCTTTTAAAACTCAGAACGTACAAGCAAATATAGATTTCGACGATAGAATTGGAGATTTTATTTCTCATTCTGGATTAACTGAAATTGAATTACCAGCTATAAGATATCTGTGTACTATGGATAGGTTTAGATGGTTTATGGATTTAGACCAAATCCAATTAGAGAACACTACAGCTAGTGGTGGAAACACTAATTTCACTTCAGTTCATCCTGATCAAGATTCTTTGAGATTTGCAAGTACAAGAGCACTGTATAGAGTTGGTGATGCTATTGTAGAGTGTCATAATGTTGAAACTATGCTGATAGCAGACACTGAGATATGGCCTGATTCAGGTGAGGTTGTTGTTAGACGGGATGCTCAAATGGATTCTCTTCAACACGCAATAATATACACAAATAGAGATACACGATATCACAGGTTTTACGATGCGTCGATACTTGTAAAGGGTCGGTTAGACTATAGTGGTTCTGCATCGTACATGTACAAGGATGTTAATGGACAAGAATGGCCTATTTACTTCGATAAGATTGAAGTTGATTCTTTATATTCTACAGTAGGATTGGCCAAAATACCCTTAAACCAACATTTCTCTCTAGATCCATATTTTGAGTTTACAGGAGATGTTACATTGATATCACACAGACAAGACCTCGAATTTGATGGAGGCACAAGGCTTGCTATTAACTGTGATGGTTTTAATAGAGAGTGGATAGAATTCAAGGCTGTTATTGACCCTAAAGAAATTACAATCCCTGTAGGTGAGATTATTTCTGAGTTAGGTAAAGCTCATTTGGGTGTAGGGGTATTGCTTACTGATGACCCTCCATTTGATGCATACTCAGCATTCTTTACTAAGAAGCCCGACAGAGGAGATATATGCATTTTCAAACCAGAGGGTGATTTAAGATTTGACAAAAGAAAGGATAGGTATGTTGTATGTACTGATGAGAAATTAAGAGACAATTCCATTGCAGGCACTATTAGTGAGTTGCCTATTAATGGCTGTGGAGTTTATTCTTCAGGTAAAACCATATTGCCTTTCGATTTAAACATTATAAATCATGAATTTGTAGGTGATGCGTGGGTTTCAGAATCAGACGAAATTAAAATGAAAGGTTCTTTGGCGTTAAACATCTACATGGATTCAGACTTAGAGAAAATACTTGCATTCCAAATAAACTCTTCTCCGAATTCAACACCTTTGAATATTAGTTCTACAAATTATGAATATGCTCTTACGGAGTTGGCGGGTGAGGAAATTGCACGTAAATCTATCACTGCACTCACTAGAGATAGTTATTATAAAAAAATACCATCTGAAATAAAATATACTTTCATGCTTACTGGATTGGAATTCAGTTATGATAAATATGAAGATTCATTTGTCTCTACAACAGAGATAGGAATTGCTACAATAGGCTCTCATTCAATATTCAGAACCATACCTGGAAGGGTTGAACTTATTAGAGATAGGGGCAGGGATGAACTTGTTATATATTTACATTTAGGTGATAATCATTGGTATTACTTTGAATATGACACCTTTTTTAACTTCGAAACTAACGACATGAAATTTATGGAGGTTTGGAATAAATTAAAAACTGATGATAAGATGTTGAAGAACCAGGGTACTGGTGAAACATTAAAGATGCAAGTTTCAAGACATGGTCAAAGAGACGACTTTGTTGATAAACTTCGAGATTTTAACTGATTTAACATGAATCAACCTTCTAAATATATAAATCTATTTACCCCTATAAAAGTAGGTTCACATACTCTGCCCAATAGGGTGATTATGGGGTCTATGCACACTGGATTAGAAGAAGAAAAAGGTGGGTTCAAAAAACTAGCTCATTTTTATGCCGAAAGGGCGAGGGGTGGAGTCGCTTTAATAGTAACCGGAGGTATAGCGCCTAACAGGGCGGGAGTCACAGCTTTAGGAGGAGCCAGAATGACGAAAAGCTCCCACGTTCAAAAACACATTATTATTACGGAGGCAGTACATAAAGCTGGTGGGAAGATAATAATGCAAATTCTACATGCAGGAAGATATGCTTACACTCCATTTGCTGTTGCTCCATCGGCTATTAAAGCACCCATAAGTAAATTTAAACCTTGGGCTCTAGGTAGCCACGGAGTGGAAAGGACGATTAGAGATTTTGTGAGGGCTGCAAAACTCGCTAAGGAAGCTGGCTACGATGGTGTAGAAATTATGGGTTCAGAAGGTTATTTGATAAATGAGTTTATAGCTACAGAAACTAACAAAAGAACTGATAAGTGGGGAGGCGATTTTAAGAATAGAATAAAATTTCCATTAGAGATAGTAAGAAGAGTACGTGAGGAATTGGGGGGAGACTCAATCCTAATGTATCGGTTAAGCATGCTCGATTTAGTTGCAGGAGGTAGTAATTGGAGTGAAGTAGAAGAGCTAGCTATAGAAATAGAAAGGGCAGGAGCAGATGTTATCAATACCGGAATAGGGTGGCATGAAGCGCGAATACCTACCATAGCAACTATGGTTCCTAGAGGTGGTTTTGCCTTTGTAACTAAAAAACTCAAGGGTGTTGTTAAAATCCCTCTTATCACAACAAATAGATTTAACACGCCTGACCTTTGTGAACAAGCCTTGGTAGACGGGTGCGCTGATATGATCTCTATGGCAAGACCTTTTCTTGCGGATTCTTTTTTAATGCGAAAAGCAAAAGAAAACAACGCTAGCTCAATAAACACTTGCATAGGATGTAATCAAGCTTGTTTAGATCACGTTTTTAAGAGCAAGATTGCTTCATGTCTGGTAAATCCTAGAGCTTGTGAAGAAGAAAAGTGGTCTGATATCAACACCATTAGTCGTTCTAAGGTTACAAGAGTAGCTGTTGTAGGTGGTGGGCCCGCAGGAATGAGCTGTGCTGCTGAGTTAGCACAGTTAGGGTTCAAAGTCGTGTTATATGAAAAAGGTGATACTCTCGGTGGACAGTTTAACGTTGCAAAAAAAATACCAGGTAAGAGCGAATTTGATCAAACAATTAGATACTTTTCGAACCGATTAAAAGACCTTCGAGTTGTAGTAAAATTAGGGGTGGATGCAACGGTGCAGATGCTTGAGGGAGAAGATTTTAGATATGTGGTAATAGCTTCAGGAGTGAAGCCTAGAGAGTGGAGTATTCCTGGATCTGACAGACCTGAAGTGGTTACGTATTTACAAGTGTTAAATGGAGAAGTTGAAGTTGGGGATAACGTAGCGATTATTGGTGCTGGGGGCATAGGGTTTGACGTGGCCGATTTCTTGTCACATGACGCAGATAAAGAGGGCTTTATGAAGTCTTGGGGGGTTGATGAAGCTCTTGAAAGCCGAGGTGGATTAATAAAGCCAGAAAGAACTCAAACAAAAAGAACCATTCATCTTTTACAGAGGAGTGAATTTAAGCCCGGATCGAAATTAGGGAAAACGACTGGCTGGATACATCGGTTAACCCTTAAAACAAGAGGAGTTTCAGCTTGGGCTGGGATAAAATATGAAAAACTTGATGATAATGGACTTCATTTAACACATCCGGGTAAAGGTAATGTGACGCTTAAGGTTGACACAGTGGTTGTGTGTGCTGGACAAGTTCCGTTTTCTCCCCTAGAACCTAGCTTGAAGTCAAAAGGAATTGATGTGTATTTGATAGGGGGAGCAAAAAGCTCAAAAGATTTAGATGCGCAAATAGCAATTAGAGATGGATTAGAGTTAGCTGCTAAGCTTGGAAATAGAATCAAACGTTAACTCTCTTAGCTCATCTACGTTTTTACCGTAAATGGGGTCTCCAAATTTAACTGTTACAGGTTTTCGTGGCCATCTTAAGCGCCAAGAACCCACCGGTAGAATTTCATATACTCCGTCAATGTACATCGGCACAATTGATGCACCCGATTGTGTAGCTAAGTGAAATCCACCTTTTTTAAAACCACATAACTTACCGTCTTTACTTCTTGATCCCTCGGGGAAAACTAGAACGGATCTTCCGCTTTTAATAGTTTTAACTAAAGTACTGATAGACTTTTTCGCGGACCTTATATTTCCTTGCTCAACGAAAACAGTACCCACTCTATAGTTAGCGCTACCTAAAAAGGGAACGCGTCTTAAGCTTGCTTTAGCAAGAAAAACTATGGGAGTGGGGGTAGCTACAAATGCAGCAGTTATATCTAAAGAACTAACATGATTTGACATAAGGACAGCACCTTGTCCTGAATCAAAAAGCTTTTTTGCTTTAGGGGAAATTGTCACCTGAATATCGGCACAGATTATCCATCTCAACATGAATGTTGACCAAATCCGCTTTGCCAATGTAAATAATACCCAGTTAGAGCTTTTTGAAGAAATCATAAGGATAATAACGGCTATCCAACAACATAAGGCTGAGTATAATAGAGCTATAAACGATCGTATCATTTATAGGTGTATCAGCTTATTGATATCTTCCTCAGAAATTTCTCTAACCTCGCCAGCATTAAGGCCTCTGAGCTTAAACGGGCCTATAGCTTCGCGAATTAATCTCAAAGTAGGGAAACCAGATGCGGCTGTCATTCTACGAACCTGTCGGTTTTTACCTTCAATCAGTGTTAAAGAGATCCATTTGTCAGGAACACTTAATCTAACTCTAATTGGAGGTACTCTGTCTGGATACTTAGGTTGTGGGTCTAAAATTGTCGCTTTACATGGTCGTGTAATAAAGTCCCTGCCTTTTATTCTTAGACTTATCGGGCTTTGAAGTTTCCTTATATCTCCCATAGTCGGATCTCCTTCTACTTGTGCATGATAAGTTCTTGGGTGTCCGTTTTCTGGTGATAAGATTTCCGAATTCAATCTTTTGTCATTTGTTAGTAGGAGTAGACCTTCACTATCAGTGTCTAATCTTCCGACTGAGTACACATCACTTGGCCAGTCGAATTTAATATCTGCAAGCGATTGGTGACCACCTTCCCGTGTGAACTGACTTAACATCCCGAAAGGCTTATGTAACAAATAGTACTTCTTCATGAAGTAAAATTAATCTATCCAGTCTGCTGCAAAGACATCAAATCCAATCAATTTTCATTTTCATTACAGTAAAAACTCTTATACATATATAAGAATTGTTAGATTTGCATCACGGTTGACTTCATCGCCTCATTTATGGGGAGGAAAGTCCGGACAGCTCAGAGTGCCGTACTCCTCAAAAGGGAGGCTTATCAAACGTGATATGACAGAAAGTGCTAAAGAGATTTAAACCGCCGATGGCCGTTAGCTTACGCTAAAGGAACAGGTAAGGGTGAAAAGGTGAGGTAAGAGCTCACCAGTAATGGAGTAATTCATTAGCTTAGGTAAACCTTGCGGGCTGCAAGACCATGTAAACTAGTGTTTGAGGGCTACTCGCCCGAATTAGAGGGTAGGTCGCACTAGATCAATGATGAAGCTCTATATAGGCAACTATGTAGAGAACAGAATCCGGCTTACACCGTAATTATGAGGGGGATCAATTAA
>Ga0114994_10000323_pt1 | contig 31057 bp, 25 predicted proteins | sample ArcticOcean_MG_C_9_FD_87043 | JGI IMG/M metagenome (GOLD analysis project Ga0114994, IMG submission 87043) | Marine microbial communities from western Arctic Ocean - ArcticOcean_MG_CB2_152 | ecosystem: Environmental > Aquatic > Marine > Oceanic | place: Arctic Ocean: Canada Basin | collected...
CGCCAGGCAGTACGCGTGGCCCTCGGGCAGCTCGAAGCGCAGGAGCCCGCCGGCGCGGTCCTCGAGGACGACCGTCCCGCGGCCGCGCACGGCCACCGTCACAATAATCAGGCCGAAGCCGTCGTGGCGCGGCCAGTCTAGGTGCCGCGGGAGGTGCCGGTTCCCGGCGTGCGCGTTCGGCTGCAGCGCGACCAGGTTCGCGAGCGCCAGCTCCTCGGCGTGGGCGGACAGCGCGCGCGCCGCGGTCGCCGCACACCGGCGCACCGCGCCCTCGACGTCCTATTTTAACTCAAAGTCCACGCACGAGGCCCAGTTCCGTCGGGCCTCGCCCTCTCTCAAATCCAACGGCGTCTCGAAGGAGTGGAAGCGGTTGCCCAGCCACTCTCCTAATCTCCGCCGCGCCCCGGGCGGGAGCCCGTAGCCCCGCCAGCGCTTGTCCGCGTCGTCCGAGCCGCCGGCCCAGGGCATCTTCTGGACGCGCTCCGCGATCCCGTCCCGCGCGGCTCGTAGGGACGCGACGTCCACGGCCGGCACCGCCCAACGCGCGAGGCCCTCCGGCGCCGCGGCCGTCCCGTGCGCATCAAAAATAATTTCGGGCAGCTTGCGGATGCGCGTGGCTTCGGCCCGCAGCGCCGCGTCGAGCGCGCGCCGCTCCCTCAGGTCCCGCTTTATTTCTTGCGCGCGCTCGCGGTCCCGGGCGGCGGCGGCCGCTTGCGCCGGGTCGAGTCGAGCGCTGCGCCGCGACGGCGTCGCATCGGCTGCCGGGTCTAGGCGAGCACTCCGCCGCGACGGCGTCGCGCCGGCTGGCGCGCGGCGCTTCATCTTGTCTTGAGACTATCCCTCTGAGTGCTCTCTTGGTCACAAATCGACCGCAGCGATAAAACTTGCGCTCGCCGCGGCTTCAGCGCTCGAATTTATCCTCAATATAGCTCTGTGACTAATGAATTTCGTTACACACGCACGCGAGGCGACCAAACTCTCACGCAGCTCTGACTTCAGGACGGGTTTTCTCAGGCTGGCGCGCGATAATGTTGTCTTACTACCTCCAAAGCGGCTCGTGGTTATAGTCGGACCAGTAATCGGCTGCGTCCATCGCCCCGATGTTGAGCGAGGCGATGTGGCGAAGGACCAAATCGGCCGGTGGCTCGACATGCTCTTGCCGCCGGGTATCCATGCCATACGGATATACGCGTAAGTAGAATTTGAGGGCGAAGCGGCCGGTCCAGACGTCCATGTGCGGTTCAATCGACAAGCAGACCTCGCTTGGGTCAAGCTCTTCAGCATCGTCAGGGTTGCTGCTCACCCTATGAGAGAAAGAGTTCGTCAACCGGGGGCTCAAGGGGGCGACTTTTGAAGAGAATTCCAGCTCCGGGCTTTCGTTTCGGCCCGAAGTAACCTCACCGCCGTAGAGCAGAATAGTCTTCGAGTCCTCCGTGAGGTAAATGCGCAGGCACATCCTGTTTGGTCCATCTGGGGGGTAGCGTACTCTTCCACGAACCTCTGTGGCGTCCCAACATTCGCGCACTTCGGTCGGCATCTGCTCGCGCGTCCACAGATTGGGCGTCTGTACTGACAGGCGGCCGCTCCAGACAAAGTGCGGCGGTTCGTCGCCGTACTTCCGTGGCTCCAGCATGCCGTATCTATTCCGCTCCGGAGGCAATTCTCTCCGAGTGTGCAGTGTGTACGTGACGACAATGTTGGCTAAAGCGCCCTCACCCATGCTCCACTCCGCGAGGTCCTCGAGTTCATGAATGAGCGGCGGCGCCACGCCTTCCTCGAGGCACTTGAGCTGGCTTCTGTACGCGGAGGCGTAGCCGAATGTCCCGCCCGCCGCTCGCGCGATCGACGCCAGCAGCGGAAACCTGGTCGTTGCCACAGCCTTCCACGTGACGCTGGCGGCCGCGCGCAGGCCTGTTGAAGCGGCGGCGCAGCGCCCTAGCTCCAGCGCACCGCAGAACTCAAGGACGAGACTGTCGACGTCCGGTGCGAGCAGCGGCATAGGTGTGGTGGCAGTTTGTTTCGTGCGAGACATTTCTGGAGTGCGATGTCTTGCCCTTCGCCGCGAGCTACAGACACTGCAGTCTGGATTTGAAATCGTTTTTGTCCTCTTGGCCTTGGTGGGTTCGGGTTCGGGTTTTACTCACGTTTTTGTCCCTCCAAAGCGAACATTAAACACTCTGGTTGCTCCAAAAACGACGCGCGACATCACATAACTGCTCGGTGATCACCGCATCGCTGCCGCGACCCAAGCAAAAGCAGCAGCCATGGTCACCACGCGGCGCCAGTCAGCCGGCGGCCGCGGCGCCTCGCCGGCCCGCAGGCCGCGCGCGCGGTCGCCGGCGCGCAAGCCCGCGGCCCGCGCCAAGTCGCCGGCGCGCGCGTCGCGGGCGCCACCGCCGGTCGAGTTCGAGTTCGGCGGGCCACCCGGCGCGCTCGCGACGACCGTGTGCCTGCCGCTCCTGGTCGTGGCGCTGAGCGTCGCTTGCCACGATGACTTCTGCGTGGGCCATCATGCCATACATGCGTTCCGCCCGCCTCCACAAGTGCTCTCCCCGAAGGCGTTCGGCGTCGTCCTCGGCTGGCTCGCCTTCCAGGCCTTGTTATACGTGGCCCTGCCCGGGGCGCGCGTCAAGGGCGCTGCATTACCCGGGTCCTCCAAAAAGTTGGAGTACGTGCTGAACGGCCACAGCGCCTTTTGGGTCTCGGTCCTCGTAGTCGGCGCGGCGGACCACTACCGGTGGATCACCATGGCGACGCTTTATGATGACTTTGTGCAATTGGCGGTGGCGTCGTGTATCCTCTCCCTGGTGCTCTCACTAGTGCTCTACGCGGCCTCGTTCCGAAAATCAAAACCTTTGCTGGCCAAGCCCGGGAACACAAGTGTGGCGGTCTACGACTTCTTCATGGGGCGCGAGCTCAACCCCCGTGTTCAGAATTTCGACCTCAAGTACTTTTGTGAATTGCGGCCGGGCTTGATTGGGTGGGCCTGTTTGAACTTCGGCGCCCTGGCCAAGATGGAACACGTCTCAATGAGCATGCTTTTGGTGAACGTGTTTCAGCTCCAGTACGTGTGGGACGCCCTCTACTTCGAGCGGTCCATCCTGACGACGATGGACATTACCACGGATGGGTTTGGGTTTATGCTCGCGTTCGGCGATTTGAGCTGGGTGCCCTTCACCTACTCCCTGCAAGCTAGGTATTTGGCTACTTATGACGCCGGATTGTCCACTGTAGCTCTGGTGCTGATCACCCTCCTCCACTGCGTGGGCTACGTCGTGTTCCGCGGCGCGAATTCCCAGAAAGACAAGTTCCGGCGGGACCCGCAAGCGGCCATCGACAAGGGTACGTCCTACCTGCAAACGAAGCGCGGCACGAAGCTGATCACGAGCGGCTTCTGGGGCGCGGCGCGCAAAATCAACTACACGGGCGACTGGCTCATGGGCTTGAGTTGGTGCTTGTTGTGCGGCTTCGGGTCGCCGATCCCGTACTTCTACTGTACGTACTTCCTGGTGCTGTTGATTCACCGCGCTTTAAGAGATGACCACGCGTGCGCCGAGAAGTACGGTGCGGACTGGCCGCGGTACAAGGAAAAGGTGCCCTGCATGTTCGTGCCGGGGGTCGTGTAGGGGAGTAATATGAAGTCTATGACTCGCATGGCGTATAGAGGCGCGGAATAGAGTGTGCACACTCTATTCCGGACTAGAGTCCCAGCCTACTAGAAAATCGTAAACCTACTAGACTAGTATATCGAAAACCTACTAGACCCGTATATCCTAACAAAAAACAGCGGACAAAAAAGCCATGACCCCGACGAGCGCCGGGCCTCGCGGGGTTATTTAGATCGTACTGCTATCTTTTAAATCCCCGAAGACACGGTGCTTGATTCGGGGCGCACTGTGAAATCAGAAGACGAGTATTTAAATCGAGAAGTTACTGACACCGAGTCTGAAGACGACGCGCCAGCACCAGCAGCTCCGACGCCCGTGGATAAATTGGAGAAGATGTCGGTGAAAGAATGGGCCAAGGAATTGCGCAACAAGCAATTTAATTGGGAAGACGGCGTGCGAACAAAAATACTTCGCGTCGTGGATAGAAAGTATCGAGCTGGCCCGACCAAGCATTATGGCTGGGCCGTAGAAACCAAGGACCTCGAGGACGGCTATCTGAGGGAGGTAGAATTCGAGGATTTATTCGACTTGATAAAAGGGGAACCCTACTACAAAGACGAGTACAACGAATTTTACTCGCGAGTTTTCAATGGGAAGGCTTAAGGGAAGTTGGAGGTGCCCTATATACCCATCAGATATTTGTAGACCTTGTTTCTGGTAGTCTCGGATTTGAAATAGTATGGTAATCCAGATACCACATAGTGCGGCGCCTGCCGCTGGTTTAGACGCGGCGCAGCGGTTTAGACGCGGCACGGCGGCTGCGATGTGTTGGTAGTTTCAAACATCGCCGAGCTCTTCCTTCTGGAGTACAAATTTCACGCATTGTGCGCTAGTAGGCTTTTCCCTAGTAGGTTTACGATTTTCTAGTGGGCTGGGACTCTAGTCCGGAATAGAGTGTGCACACTCTATTCCGGGCGGCATGTCGGAGCGCAGCAAAAAAGAAGGCAGGAAACCCGCCCAGCATCTGCCGAGGGGTCGTACGGTCCGAGGGCGGCAGGAAAGAGCTGCGATGAGGCGTCCGCGTTTGAACTTTCAGAAAACCCGCGTCGTCTCTCTCAAAGTCCAAACGCGCTCGTAGTCTTTGCGGGCTGATTACACGGTGCGTGACCCACTGTCCTCGCCGCGCGCGCTTCCTCGCCTTCCCTGCAACACGTCGCAGCGGTGACCCGAGCTGTGTGCCCTGAGACGCCGCCCTCACTGCAAAATCACACATGACCGCCAAGCAGCTGATTTGAATTTGCGACGCACACAGGCTCACACAGACCTTAAGCATGGCCGAGAAGATCGAGATCGTCCGCTTGGACGTCGAGGGCGCCGTCAAGGAGACGCTGCACGACGACTTTCCCGCGGGCTGGTCCGCGGCGCGCACCGAGTTCGCCAAGCTGCGCCACGGCGAGCAGGGCGCGGCCGCGGCCGCCGAGGGCGGCTACATAGAATTAAGGGTCGGCGGCGTGGCCAAGATGAGCACCAAGGTCGTCACGAAGGAGCGCAAGAAGCGCCCGTCGACCAAGGACGCCGCCGATAAGCCCAAAAAGAAGGCCGCGCCGAAGAAGACGGAGGCCGACGCCGCGGACGACGGCGAGCCCAAGATGAAGAAGCAGACGGGCTACATGTACCACAACGCGCAGAACCGGGAGGCGGCCAAGGCCGAGCTCGAAGCGGAGAACCCGGACATGCCGGCCAAGGAGAAGAACCAGGGCATCATGAAGCGTTTGGCGGACATGTGGGGCAAGCTCGACGACGCCGCCAAGCAGAAGTGGAAGGACGACGCGCCCATGCAACAGGTCAAGCCCAAGAAGGCGAAGAAAGAAAAGGCCGAGAAAGCGCCGAAGCGCGCGTCGACGGGCGGCAAGGTCACGGACAAGGACGCCTTAGAAGCGAAGATGGCCGCGGACGGCTGGACCAAGGAGGAGAAGAAGCGCGAGGGCTCGGACCACGTCGACAAGTACTGGATCGACCCCGCGGGCGGCAAGAAGTGCCGCTCCATCGTCGAGGTGGCGCGCAAGGCCTACCCCGAGTTCCTCACGGACGCGGCCAAGGCCGCGGCGCCCAAGAAAGCGGCCCCGAAGAGGAAGAAGGAGGACCCCCAGGCCGGCTCCCTCGACGACTACTACCTCGGCGACAAGGCCAAGAAGAACCCCAAGAAGGCCGAGCCGGAGGACGAGGAGATGGCGGACGCGCCCGCGCCGGAGGAGGAGGCCGCGCCGGAGGAGGACGCCATGGAGGAGGACCAGGAGGGCGCCGAGTTCGCGCAGGCGGCCACCGCGGACGCGCCGACCAAGAGCCACGCCGAGCGGGCCCTGGAGGCGGGCGAGGAGGACGCGGCGCGCATCGCGAGCGAGGCGCCCGACCGGGCGCCCCCCGACGTCAGCATGGACGACGGCGGCGTCGCCGCCGCGGCGTCGGCCGCGGCCACGGCCGACCACCGCGCGGCCGAGGCCTGCGCGGACGCGGCCCAGCGCACGTCCGACGACCCGCGCGCGCGCGAGGCCTGGGCCTACCGGGCCAAGGCCCAGCCCATGGTCGAGGCCGTCGGCGTGAATGAGACGCAGGAGGACAAGGACGCCGCGGTCAAGAAGAAGGCCGAGCTCGACCGCAAGACCTGGGCCATCGCGCACCCGACGCTGGAGGGCACCAAGGCCGGCGAGGCGATCATCCGCACGGAGGCGGACGTCGCGGACGAGAACGTGGCGGCCTAGAAGTCCCCCGGCTTAAGTATGGAGTATGGAGTACACAGTTAATTCACATGGGCTCGGGACCCCGCGGGCTGCTTCGCGTCGGCGGCGTGCGAGGCCCGCGGGCGCCGCTACGACTCGCCGAGCGGCACGAGGAAGTCGTGGCCGCCGTGGGACTTTATGGACCAGCCGCCGCGGTCGTGGCGGAACCAGCCATCTTTTTCCTCGGTCGCCGTGACGACTACCCCGTGGTCGAGCTGCTCGACGACGTTGTCTAGTCTCCACGGATCGCCTGGCCCTTCGTGCACGTTCAGAAAGCCGCGCGGCGCGTCGACGCGGTATTGCCTGCCGCCTAATTCGTCGGCGCGTTTGCGCAAATCCGCGTAGAAGGCTTTGGTGACGGCCTCGCGCGCCGGTGGCGCGTCGACTCGGAGATTGACGCGAGTCCTCCATCCTGGGGGGACGTTTAAGAACGAGGCGAGTTCGTCGGGGGTCATCATCGAGGGGCGTGGCCTCGCAACGGGCCGAAGGCCAGAAGCATAACAACCGAATAGGAGCACCGTCAGCCGCATTAGGTTTGCATCGATATTACGAATAAAAACGAGGTATAATGGTTTGCGGCGCGTTCAGCAACACTCTGCCTGTCTCTAGACACTTTGTTGGGGTATGGCCTGCACAGCTGCTGGAAGCAGCTCACCGATCGCACAACTCTCAGTGCCACTGCCGATGACAACCAGGCGCCAGTCAAGCGTCTAACAGCCGCGTCCTCGGCGGACAGAGCGCTCTATCCTGATCGGTTGACGTAGGCCACGGGTTTTTCAAAGGATCTCCGTACTTCTTACACAGGAGGAACAAGTCACTCACCAGCGCCCCCCCGCCCCGCTCGAGCTCGACCCACCGCCGTAGGTCGACGCCGACGAGTACCCGCCGCGCGACGACGACGAGGGGCGCGGCGGCGGCGGCGGCGGCGCGCGTGCGTAGCCCACGAGGCTGCCGCCGCGGTAGCCGCCGAGGAGCATCGAGTCCATGACGGTGCGCTCCAGCACCGACGGGTAGCGGTGGTGAATCCGCCGCAACCGGTACCGCACCTCGTCGTCGCGGCGGCGCGGCGGCGTGGCGTCCGGCGGCGTCGGCGTGTAGCCGCTCACGGGCGCCCGACAGACCGGGCATGTCGCGTTCTCCCGCATCCACCGCGTCAAGCACGGCTCGCAGAACGCGTGGCCGCAACTCAAAAACTTGGGGCGCGTCGGCCCAAAGTCCTCTAGGCACACCGGACAACTTACGGCCGCGTAGGTCTCGGTCTCGTCGTCCCGAATCCGCTCGACCTCGCGCAGGCGCCTGGTGGCGTCCTCGTACTCGCGGCGCACCCGCGCCTCCTTTCGCCGTTGCAGGACGGAGGCCAGTAGCATGCCGCCGAAGATCATCAAAAAGAAGAGGAGAGGGGCATAGTCCTCGAGCCACTCCCGCCAGCGCGGGGCGCCGGCGCCCAGGAACTCGTCGACCTTGGCGATCGTCCGCAGGACACCACCGTCGACGTCGCCGGCCCGGAGATAGGCTTTGCTCGCGTCGAGGGCTTTGCGGGACCGCGCGTCGCCCAGGAGCCCTCCGTTCCTTAAGCCGCGGCCCGTGCTCAGGTAGAACGACCGGTCATTGATGTCAAACACAACGAGGGCGCCGTTCGAGCACTTTTTATCACCGACGCCCCACTTGTCGTGCAAGCCGCGCGCGAAGCGCTCCGTGGCCACCTGCACGCGCTCGTCGTCGTCGTACCGCTGCAGACGATTTGTTTGATGGATGCCGCCGACGACGACGACCACGGCCTCTACGCCGTCGATGGTCGTGCCGGTGCAGGGCGAGGCCGGCGGCCAGGCGAATTGTTTGGTAGCCAGGCGCGCAAGGGCGTCCTCGACGGCGTCCGGGTTCCTCAAGAGGTTGTCCGGGTCCGCGACCCGTCCCTGCGGTCGCGGCACGGTGTCGACGTTGTACGACGCGGCTGCGGCCGTCGCGGCAACAGCAAGTAGGGCGGCGTGGGCACGCATGGCGGTGCTTTGTGCTGTGAATCTGCTGGAGAGCTTCCAGGTGGCAGAAAGCTCTGAGCCTGGAGAGCTCCTTCTGGTGGGTGTTATTGAGCGGAAAGAACGAGCCGCTTGAGGGAAGCTATGAGTGTCCGTTATGTGCGACACGCAAGGACGCACACCGCACAGTGGCACGGAGCTCGTACAAAATGCCAATGTTGAGAATATTGGACGGGTTTTAACGGTGCGGGTGCAAATTCCGAACTTGGAGAGCAAAGGCAGCCCGACAGCAACGACACACCATGCCTCAGGTCCAGGCCCAGCCGTACGCCTTCCCCTACGACGGCGACCTGGACCCAACTAAAACGGCAGTGATAATCATCGACATGCAGATCGATTTCTGCGGCCACGGCGGTTATGTGGATCAAATGGGCTACGACGTGAGCGCGACGCGCGCTCCGATCGAGCCCCTACGACGTGTTTTGGAAGCCGCGCGGCGCACCGGCTGCAGGGTGATCTACACGCGGGAAGGGCATAGACCCTCGCTCGCGGACCTCCCGAAGAACAAGCGCTGGCGCTCGGCGCAGATCTGCGGGGGCTCGGGCGGCATCGGGACGATGGGGCCTTGCGGGCGCGTCCTGGTGCGGGGCGAACCGGGCTGGGACATCATCCCCGAGCTCCTTCCCTTACCGCACGAGGATATCATCGACAAGTGCGGCAAAGGGAGTTTTCACGCCACAGATCTAGAAAGGATCCTGCGGACGACGGGCTGCACTACGTTATTGTTAGGCGGTATTACTACTGATGTATGCGTGCACACAACCTTGCGCGAGGCGAACGACCGCGGGTTTGAATGTTGCGTGATCACCGACGGCACCGGGGCCACCGACCCGGGCAATCACGCCGCGGCTCATAAGATGGTGACGATGCAGCACGGCGTGTTTGGGTGCATCGCATCCTCCGATAACATACTGCGGGTGCTGGATACGCTGCCGACGCACGAGCCGGGGGCACGGCCTCCTACGTGGCCGCAGCGGCCCTTCCAGTTGATGGAGGCGTATCCGACCACCGATTCAATCCTGGAAGCGAAACCCTTCCCCTACGTCTTCTCCCCAAAATCGCTGGCGCTCGTCATGGTCGACTGGCAGAACGACTTCTTGAATCCACTGGGTTTCGGCGCCGCGCTGGGAAACGACGTCTCGTCGCTTCGAAAAGGTGTTGCTAACGCGCGGCGCGTGCTCGACGCATTCCGGTCCAAGGCTCTTACAATTGTGCATACGCTCGAGGCCCACGCTCGTGATTTATCAGACGTCCACCCCGCCAAGAAACGGCGCTGCCCGCAGATCGGAGAAGTTATTGATGAGACTCTCGGCCGCGTGCTCGTGAGGGGCGGAAAAGGCAACGCTATCATCGACGAGCTGGAACCGCTCGAAGGCGAAATCGTTATTCATAAGCCCGGCAAGGGCGCCTTCTACGCAACGGACCTCGAGGCGCGGCTCCGCGCCGTTGGCGCAACGCACCTGATCATCACGGGAGTGACCACGGAGGTGTGCGTGCAGACGACGGTAAGGGAGGCAAATGATCGCGGCTTCGAGGTCCTAGTGGTCAGTGACGCCACGGAGTCCTACATCCCGGCGTTCAAGCAGGCGACGCTGGACATGATCGTGTCGCATTGTGTGGAAATCAACCAGTGATCGACCTGATGATTCAGAAGGCGCCGTGAAATTTTGGTTTCCGCATAGGTGTCGCAGGGTGGGATTGTTGGGTGGACCGCCGAGACCGAGCAAGTTGTCCAAGCGCTGGAGGAGTGTCGCCCGAAGAAGAAGTCCAGACGCTCTTCTGGTGGTGATGTTCCACCGACGGCAGCGTCTTTTGTCTTGTGAAAGTGTGCACGGTAGAGTTTTAATTGAGTGCTCTTTAAGTGCTCTTAATTACCCCGCCCCTGCCAGGGGGGCTTGTCTAAACGTCTAGTAAACTACATAGTGTTAGTCGCCCCCCGTGACCGCGGCGCACGCTTGTTGCGCCACCCCCGCGGACTCGGCGATGGACAGGCCGCGCGCCATCCCCATCAAGGAGGCGGCCCGGCCCGCCTCCGTGGCGGCCGATTCGACGCTGCCGCCCCGGGCGAAGACCTTGCGGGCGGCCCGCTCGCCGGCGGCCGCCGCGGCCTCGGTCGGCGGTAGACCCGAGAAGTCGTCTTCCACCGGAGGCGCGGGCGGCGGCGCCACGGGCGCCGGTTTCCGCGGCTGTAGTAGCGGCGCCGCCTTGACGCCCTTCTCGGCCCAGCACTCCGTCCGATGGCCCTTCTTGTAGTGGATCTGCTGGCACAGGACGCTGCAGTACCACACTTTTTTGCAGCGGGAACACCGTCTCGTTGCATCATCGCCGCAGTAGGCGCAGGGTCGCTTCTCCGGTTCTTTTATTGGGATAACAAGCGGCGGTAGCGGCGGTTCTACGGCAACCACCGCGTCCCTTTCCAGCTTCAGCGCGCTCAAAACGACCTCGAGCTCCTCTGGCTTCGTGACCTTCTGCTCCAAACCTTGCGCCGCAATATAAAAGCAGTCGCGGCCCCGCCAGGGCCCCTTCAAGGCCGTCGCAGAGGCGTCGGCGCCCTTGAGCACTAAAACCGCACAGGCGGGCGCGTGGCCGCGGTACGAAGCGGCCATCAACGCCGTCTCGCCGTTCGGGGTCCGCTGGTCCGGGTGCACGCCGTGCTCGCATAGGAGAGCGATGACCTTGGCGTGCGCTTCCGAGTGGCTGTCGCCGCCGCACGCGGCCTGGTAGAGGGGGAACCAGCCGACTTCATCGGTGGCGTGCGGGTCCGCGCCCCGCTTCAATAACTCCATGGTTCTTTCAAGGTCGCCCTGGTAGCAGGCCGAGATCAGAGCTTTCGTCGTGGGCGCCTCCGTGGCCTGGCTGATCTTCTTTTGGAGCGCGGCCTCCGCGGGGTCCATGGTGGTGCACAATGCACGCTGCCCCGCTCGTTGCTATACGACGCATGCGCTGCATACGCGAATTCATAATATGGCGAAGAAACCCGTGCGAAAACCCGTGCCTGCCTTGAGTCCTTAAAGCGCACGCGTTCAAACAGCCGGGCGTACAACGCATTCCGCACTATCTGAGCGTCGCGCGTGCTGTTTTCCAGCCGTACAGCCCGCAGAGCAGTCCTGCGGTCCTTCGTCGCTTGCTTTGCTCGCTTTGCCTCCAACAGGCGGGAAATTGGATTTGGGCGCGCGCCACGAGCGACCGTGCACAACTCGACTCGTGAAGCACTCAGGACCCTCCCATCCATAGCTGCGACATTCCATGGCCGAGCCGCCGCCGCCACCCGCGCGCGAGCCCAGCGACGTCGAGATCGCCGTCGCCGTGCGATTGGGCACGAATAGGATGCTGGCGCGGTTTCAAGAGTTCTTCGACATCGAGGCGGACCTGTTTGAACTTTATGTCCAAACAAATATCCTCAACGTGCGGCGGGCGCCCGCGACGGACGGCGACGAAAGGGAAGCGCGGCCCTTGGGCGCCGCGACGCCGTCGGTGGAGATCCCCGACGACGTCGACGAGGAGGCCCTGGACGAGGAGATCCGGGAGCTTGCATTACGGTTGCGGCGCGCGAACGAGGAGCTCGCGGAGTTGGAGCCGCCCGTCGATTCGGAACCGGTGGCGAAGCGGCTGCACACGGTAACCGAGGGCCGGGCCGGTGTTCTAGAGAGGGCGCGCTACGAGACCTGGGAGGCCGAGCTCGGGCGCATGAAGGACCGGTGCTGGGAGCTGGTCAGGGAGTTCGGCGCGACGAGCGGGGACGCCTAAGCAACAAAATATACGTTAGGGTTTCTGGAAGACGAGCCGCGTCTCGCGCGTCGCGTGGGCGAAGGAGGGCGGCTTCGCGCTCCGGTCGACCTCGTCGTCGTCGGAGACCATCTCCATGCGCCAGCCGCCCGGTCGTTTAGAGACCTTGTCGCGCCGCTTCTGGAGCTCGGCCTCGGACACGCGCGGCCGTAATAACTCCTTGCACCGCGACGTGCACTCGTGCGTCGCGAAGAAGTTGAGGATGCCCCCCTCGCCGTGGTCGAGGCAGCCGCCCCGCTCGTCCACCGAATGGATGGCCGGGTCCGTCAAGAGGTAGATCTCCTCCGTTGGCGGTCGTACACCCTGGATGTCCGTGACCAGGAACTTACCCTGGGTGCGGTGGTAGGTCCAGTGGGAGAAGGTGGCTAACGTGCCTCGGTTGTTCTCGTACGCCACGACGCCGCTATTCGCCACGAGCTTCTCGAAGCTGCCGGGGTAATAGTCCTCCACCGTGATCCACTCGCCCGCCTTAAACCCGGAGAGCTTCCCGGCCGTGCCCACCCTTAGAGCTAAATATTTGTTGAAGCGCAGGGTCCGTGTGCGCTTGTCCGCCTGGAGCTTGTTGAACTCGCCCGCCAGACAAATACACACGTCCGACACGCCGATGTCCTGCCGCAGAAAGTCGGGCAGGCGTTCCCCAATATGGTCGCCCCGTTCGCCTTTCAACTTCTTCACGACGCACCGCTTCCCTTTCTTCGGGCCCGCCACGTACGAGCCGATGTAGGTGTTCCGGTGCAACCCTTCCCCAATGAACCCTAGGGCGGACCACGCCACCGCGTAGCCGGACGCATCCGTGCCGCTTCTTCCGATCAAAGAGGCGCACCGCCAAGGAGCCGTGAAGCAGTTGTGACAACCAGTGTCGCGCCGCCACCAGTCGTAGGGCTGGTGCTTCTTCAGGTACGCATCGCCTACGTGTTGCGCACTCCCGGGCCGGCCCTCGAGGTAGCGCGTGTCCACGTTTCGTAAAGATGCCTGGATGGGGTCCTTGCTGAACGACGCGGCGACGACCAGCGCCTTCTTCGAGGCCTGGAGCCGCTGCGAGATGACCTTGGGAGGCGGCGCCGTTTTCGGTTTTTGGCCGAAGCGCATAGACTCGCCGCGCGTCAAGGCGCCGGGCTTCTGGGCGCCCTGCTCGAGCTCCTTTGCCGCGATGGCCACGTGGCCCGCCTTCTTGAGCTTCTTCTTCAGTTTGCGGCGGCCCCTTGTCGCTTTGGAGCCCTGGGCTGGGCTCACCTTGGCGGTCTTGTCCGGCGTCTTGTTGGCCATCTAGTGAGTAGCCGGTGTCCAATTACGGACAGGAGTGTCACTGGACCAGCGCTGCCCTTCAGGAGCTGCCCTTAGGCACGGTCGTGCGTGGGCGACCCGCGCACGAGCCCCGGGCTGCCTTCAGGGAGGGTCACTCGCCGCGGCGCGGCTCGAAATGGTCCACGTGTTCCATCATCAAAGCCAGCACACACGCATCTCAGCATTTTATTGCGAACCCGCACCTTACATGACGGGTTTTCTGAAGCATAAATTAAGCAAGGCCCGTTTGTATACAATAGCGAGCAGAGGATTGTTACCGACGCGTATCGCACAGTGCGACGCAGCGCTTTGCGCCCAGCAGGCACGACGAGCCAGTGCACCACACCGACACCTAGCGCAGCGCACAGACAGAGCATCGCAGCGGTGCAGCGCATCTCGCAGCAACAGCTCGTTGTGCACCACTACGACCAGTGCGCATCACACCACACTTGACGCCTGGCGCAATACAGATAAAGGATGGGCGAACGCATGGGCCCCAACACCATGGGCGCCTACCACGCCGGCGCCGACTTCATGCGGGACAAGTTGGAGGAGTCGAGCGACGACGAGGCGCTGTTAGCCGGCGCACCATCGGCGAGCTACGACCGCGCGCGCGTGGCGCAGCTCCAGGCCGCGGCACTCATGCGGCACGCGCCCCCACCGGCGGTGCGCGTCGACCCAGCGGCCTGGCAGCGGCTGGTGGTGGACGCCTCCGCGGACCGCTGGGTGCTCGTGCATCTCGACGACGACGCGAACCCAAAGTGCCGCGCGACGCTCGCCGCGCTCGAGGCGCTGCCATTGAAACGGCGGGGCGGCTGCGAGCTGCGGCGCGTCGAGGCGAAGCACTGCATCCCGGCTGAGGCCTACGCGAGCCTCCCGGCGGTCTTCGGCTACTACCGGGGCGCGCTCGCGGCGCGGCTCATCGGCCGCGAGCTCCTGGATGTGGATGGTGAAGCGCCGACGCCGGAGCTCTTGGTCGAGAAGCTCGGGGAGGCGGGCATGCTCGCGGGCGACGGCGACGACCGGCGCGAGGGCGAGGACGAGGACGACCTGTCCGACTGAGTGGCGCGTCGGTGCGTACCGCACCACCCTCCACGCCATCGACGTTGTGGTTGCTGATAGGCGCCACCGCCGGCGCGCTGCTACTGTGATAAAACTGTATTACATGACGAGCCCTTCGCCGAAGTCGAACACGAGGCCCGAGGAGGCCATCTTCCGCGCGTAGACCCGGTCGAACCACTCGGACTGCGCCACCGTGAAGGTGTCGCGCCAGCCGCCGACGCCGCCCTTCCGCAGGTGGTTCAGGCCGATGTTCGCCTTCTTGTTGGACCGCATCGAAGCTATCGTGGAGTTCGCGACGGTTTTTTGAATGGCCTCCTCCGAGACGTGTAACTGCAAGAACGAAGCTATCTGCCGCACCGCACCGGCGTGGTTCGAGATCATGCCCTCGTAGGTCAACCACATCACCTTATCCGAGGCCCGCGAGGCGCAGTGCCAGTCGTTCACGTGGGAAAACCAAGACCCGTTCTCCGCGTTGCCCGCCAGAAACACGCGCAAAAACTCGTCGAAGGTTCCTTTGAAGCCGAACTCGGGCTTGTTTGACGCGTGGTGGTACAGGCTCACGACGGTGTCCTTGGGGTTCCTGGCGACCGCGATGACTTTGACCGGAGCTTGGCCTCGCGGGAGATCCGCCACGGTCGCGTGGGTCTTGAAAAAACGGGGGCCCGCCCACGCGTCGACGGCCTTGACGTCGGCAAAACCGGGCGCTTCCCTGGATGCTAAAGGCGTGGCCGGTGGAGCACAAAGAGCTTCGAGCCACGGCACAGTCTCGCCGTAACTTTTGGCGCCCTGCTCGCCCCCATTCAAGAGTAAAGTAACGATCTGCTGGCACCACGTCGTGCCCGCTTTCACATAGGTGCAGACGAAGGCGTCGTCGGCGCGCGTCCGGAAATGATCTATGATGTCCTCGAACTGCTGTCGGTCGAAGAGCGGGTTCTGCGGCACGCCCCTTATCAATTGCAGGTTGTAGCCAATAGCCGCCGCCGGCGCGTCTTCCACCAGGTCCTCGGCCGCGGGCTCGGCGTAGGGGCCACGCGGCGCGCCGAGGAGCCGGCTGGTCCAGCTGGCCATGGGTGCTGGGGCGTTCGGCGGGTCGCAGCGCTCGAGCGCGACGACTGTTCGTGCGGACTGTCCCGACAACTGCTGTCGGATCGACGAGTAGCTCCTTTTATGCCTTCGTTTTGCCTTCGTTTTGGGAGAGCAAGCTCCAGAGGCTGCTAGTTCGAAAATACCCGCACGATGTAGCTGTCTGGCCGACTCGGATCGCTGCTTATGCCGCCCAGATACAGCCGGCCGATTTTCTATTGACCTGGCGCTGGCGTCTTTTCCAAAGGGCACGGGTTTTACGCCAGGCGAGTAATTTTTTGGCCGGCCCTCAGAGTCTGCAGAGCTCCGCAGAGCGCACCGGGATCGTCGCCGTCTATATATATTGACGCGGATCGTAAGCGCAAACGCCGCTCCGATAAGAGGCCGCAAGCGAGAAGCCTATTAAAGGCTTTTTTGCTGGCCAAGCTCCACTCACCCGGAGCCTCAATTACGGTAGCCGCGTGCCTCGAGCCTATATAGAGTATACGGAACATGAGGTCCGGCCGCGCGCCGGCCTCCGCGACGTCGCGCCACTACGCCGAGCCAATTCCGGCCGACGACGGGGGCGACTACGACCTCGGCGGCCGCGACAGCAACGACCTCGACGAGGGCTACATGCACCGCGTGCGGCCGCTCGAGGACATGGTGCGGCCTGCCCCGGTCCGGGGCCGCCGCACGTCGGACATGTCCATGGCTTCTATAGATGTGCGCCCGCCGAAAAAAATATAAAAAGACATCTGGGGGTCATTTTGAATTTCATCGCCTCCGGCTCAAAAATTAAATCTGACGCCCCAAGAGCGTTTTTTTTATTTTTCCTCGCAACCCTCATTTCGTTATTAAAAGGGGGGTTTAAGAAATATTCAAACATTTTCAAAATATATTAAAACATTTTCAAAAAAACCCGAGCAACCCGAAATTGAGTTTCAAGAACGAAATGAGGGTTGCGAGGAAAAACAAAAAAACACTTTTGGGGCGTCAGATTTAATTTTTGAGCCGGAGGCGATGAAATTTAAAATGACCCCCAGATGTGTTTTTATATATTTTTAACGCCGCGCCGCGGCAAGCGCCGGCGCCGCCCTACGTCGTGAGTAGGAAGAAGCCGCGGCGCCGCGCGCGCGACGGCCGCACGTCGCCGCTGGCGGCCTTCGCGGCCGACCCGCTGGCGGGCATCCGCGAGGACCGCGAGGCCGACACGTTCGGAGACGACGACGTGGACGACTACCGCGACGACGACCGGCGCTTCTCCGAGCTCGGCGACGCGGCCCCGCACGGCCCGAACGCGCGGCGCGGACGGGAGGAGGAGGAGGCGCTCCCGTCGCCGCGGTCGTCGACCGAGAAGCGCGTCAGCTTCACGGACGAGGTGGAGACGGACGCCGAGATAAGTGCCGACACGGTCTTCCACGCGGAACTCAACGTGGACTTCCGGGAGACGAAGGACCGCTGCGACGCCGCGGAGGCCGCGGCCGAGTACGCCGAGGAGCTGGCGGCCGAGACGGCCCACGCCATGGACACGGTGCTCGCCATGGCCCAGGGCCGCATCGACGAGGCCCACGGCGAGCTCGACCGGTTGGAGAAAGAACTCGCCGCCGAGAAAATGGCGCGGCGCGCCGAGCAGGAGGCGTTGTTGGAGGAGCTCGTGCAGGCGCGGAAATTGTTGGTCGCGGCGGAGAAACGCGGAGGGTGGCCCGACTCGCGGCACGAGCGCGAACTCGACGACGCCATCCAGCGCCTGTCGCAGCTCCAGTGGCTCGGCGACGGCGACTGGTCCGGCCACAACCAGGTCGAGGGCCCGCCCACGGTGCCCGGGCCCGTCTAGGGCTACGCGTCGCCGCAGCACCAGCGCCACCAGGCCCGGGCGCGCCGGGCGGCCGCGGCGCGCGTCGCGGCCCAGCGCGAGGACCTCGCGCCAGAACACCCCGGCCGCTCGAGGACCCCGGATAACCGGTCGAGCACGGGCTCCGACCGCGTCGCGCGCTTCGAGGGCGACTACTAGGCGCGCCGATCCGCCCCTGACTAACACGTACAAACAAAAGCTTCACTAGTAGAATTATTATTATAGAGGGCTGATGATAGTCTCCTGGAGTTCGAAAGATCGGAAGAAAGAACAAAACATGCTGGCGGCGCGTAGATAGATGTCGTCCGCCTCGACGCCGACGCGACTACGCGATCGACGTCGGCGGCGCCTGCCAGTCGCCCGGCAGGTTCACGTAGCGCCGCGCGACCCTACGACTCAGGTCGCAGGTCAGGTCCGACTGCGCCGTCTCCAGCGCGTCCGCCGTCGCCGCCAACGAGTGGCCGTCGTGCCCCCAGAGGGTGGCGTAGTCGCCCACCTTCACCTCTTCGCCGGGGCCGCCCTTCGCGCCCAGGTCCACCATGCACATGTCCATGCAGACCTTCGCGGCGACCACGAACGCGTGCCCCCGGATGCACACGACGCCCCGGTTCGAGAGGCTGCGCGGGTAGTCGTCCGCGAAGCCGATCGATAATGTTGCGACCACAGAATCCCTAGGAGCAATCCATGAGCGATCATAACCGACAGTCATGCCCGCCTCCAGGCGGTGCACGTGGCGCACCTGCGCTTTTAAAGAGAGGACCGGTTTGAGGATGTCGTGGTGGCGCTGACCGTAGAGCGCGCCGCCCACGCGGCAGAACCCTTTTCCGTCGCCCACGAGCCGCTGCATCCTCTCCGACCCTACATGGGCATCTAAGAGCGTTTGGCTGTTCTCCACGTGCACGCACGGCACGGGCACGTTCCGTTTGCGTAATGCATCGACCACGTCCCGGAACCGGCCGAATTGGCGCTGCGTGTAGCGGTGCACGTTCTGCTGGGCGTCGGCCATGTGCGTGCATAAGCCAACAAACTCCACGGTCGGGGCCCCGGCGACCTTTGCAACAATGTTGACGGCCTCGTCCACCAGGATGCCGTGGTACTCCTGGAGGTGGCCCGACGACCCCAACGAGGAATGCGAGCCCGTCCGGCGGAGCGGCGGCCGCGGCTTGATCGTCGGCGAGGCCTTTTGCCGAATCTTCTGGGAGAGGTGGCAGCTCATTGAATAAATCTTGGAGCCCCTGCTTGCCGATGGAACGGGACACCTCCTGGGCCTTGGCGCCGTGCGTTTCGGTCGTCGAGTCGAAGGTCGAGAGCCCGATGCGGTTCATGCCCGTATTCATCATCACGTGCGCTTTGATGAGTTTGGGCGGCGGTGCCAACGCGGCCAGCCGGTCGGCTGTTAGCTTGGACTCCACTACCAGCTCCAGATCGAAGCGGGCGTAGACCGGCCACTCGGAAGGCACGGACGCTCCTAGTACCAACACGCGGATGCCCTCGTTCAGGCCCGCGGCCCGCAGCTCCAACGCTTCCGGCAAGGTCGCCACCGCAAAAAAGTTTATAGAACAGTGCCGGTACAGGACGCGCGCCACGACGGCGGCGCCGTGGCCGTACGCGTCGGCCTTGACCACGGCCATCACTTGCGTTCCCGACTTTGCTGCCGCTTCTGCACAGGCTTTAGCGTTGTTGATTAACGCCCCAACGTCGATCTCGGCGCAGGTGCGCGGCGCCACCATGCCGAGCAATGTGGCTTCCGGTGCGATGCTTGGCGCCAGCATTTTGAGGTAGGGCTGGAAGCGCGAGTGGTGCCAGCCGTCCCGCAGCGCGGCCGCATCGGTCGTGCCCGTCGTGACCGTGCGGTCCAGCATGTTGTTCCACATTATTGAGGAGTGTGCTCTGCTGGCAGTGCTGCTTTTTGAGAAGTGTCGGTGGCTGCTGCTTTTTGAGGAGTGTCGGCGGCTGCTGCTTTGAGCAGTGTGCGGCTGCTTTTGAGGAGTGTGGGCGGCGGCTGCTTTTGAGGAGTGTGGGCGGTGCTCGCCGTCAGCTGGCGCAAGTAGGGCTTGACACGATTATCGAAGAGTGATACGATGCCCCCCTGGCAGCCAAGCGTACAGCAGTGCAGCCCGTGACCTTTTCTTCTGGCGCAAAACCCGTATTGTCACGGGTTTTGCGCACAAAAAGCGGGCTGGCTTGTCGACGCTGGCTGCCTGGCTGCTGCGCACACGCTCACTATTGGTCGCTATATCGCACGACTGCACGCGGCTCATCAATCGAGACCTGCGGACGCTATAGATAAATTGATCAGAGCAGTGCTGCTGGCACCAGTGCATTTACTGTGGTAGTGCGGGGCTCGAGGGTTAAAACTGGTCAGCATGCGGAAAGCACAGCCTGTGGTGGCTCTCTTGTCCGTGGTGTGTACGCTCCAGGCCCCGAGAAACAGCGTTCGACCCCGCGCGGTCCGCGTCATGGCATCATCGTCATGGCATCATCGTCCGGCATCGCGCTGCCGTCCCCGAATCAGGCCCTCCTCGCTTTCGTGAGCGTCCTGGCGGTCTCGAATCTGCAGGGCCCGGTGAGTGCGATCCTCGCGGGCGCGCCGCCGTCGCCGCCTCTTGCGATCAACGGTGGCATACTAGCATTCTCGGCGTTTAGCCTGTATAAGTCGGTGCAGAAGGTCGAATACGCGATCCTGGACGGACGGAGCGAGAAGTCGTTCGCGCGGGAGGCGGGCGCATTCGCGGTCGCCGGAGAGGTCCCCGAAACCGTCGACGAGTACGCAGTTGCCACTTTCGCCGGGGGCTGCTTTTGGGGCACGGAGCTCCACTTCCAGCGCATCGAGGGCGTTGCGGCGACTTGTGTGGGTTACACGGGAGGCTTCGCCGGCGAGCCCACGTACGAACAGGTCTGCGGTGGCAATTCCGGCCACACCGAGGGCATCCAGCTCCTCTATGACCCCAATGTCGTGTCCTACGAGACGCTCTGCCTGAAGCTGTTGGATACGGTCGACCCCACGATTCTCAATCGCGTCGGCGGTGACGTGCGACTCAGCGTTGAACTTGATTTGCCCACGCCATCGACGCGACATCACTCACAGTCGCTTCTACGCAGGCCGGGGCGCAGTACCGGCACGGGATCTACCCCCACTCCAGGGCGCAGGCGGCCGCCGCCGCCGAGTGCATCGCGGCCGTCCAGGCGAAGTACGACGCGCCCATCGTCACCGAGGTCGTGGACGCCGCGGTCTTCTGGCCCGCGGAGAACTACCACCAGCAGTACCTCGAGAAGAAAGGCCAGGACGCGTCCAAGGACGCCGTGGAGAAGGTCCGGTGTTACGGATAAGATTATTAAGCAATACATCACAAAGATATCTATCAGCACCCGTCCCCGCCGACGAGCGTCAGGCACATGGTCGCCGGCACGATCGCGAGCACGTTCAGCGTGCAGGAATACACGAGTCCCACGCCCAGGATCGACAAGGACGCCCACGCATACACGTCGCGCCGCGGCCAGTCGCGCTTCCAGGCCTGGACCTCGGCCTTCTGCCGCGGCAGCAGGGGCAGGGTCAAGAGCGAGAGGAACGCGGCCGCGTACGTGACAGCGAAGCTTAAAGCGACGGTGTTCCGGAACTGGGGCCGGTCCTCGACGTAGTTCTTGGGGTCGCTCAGCTTGGGCTCGAAGAGCCCGAAGAGCTGGTTCGAGATGGCCGAGGCGAACGGGCCGCCCACGTTGTAGGTCGTCGTCAACAACCCGTACACAATGCCCTCGTCGCCGCCCTCGGCCATCTCCACGATCACGAACGTCGAGACCACGAAGTTCACCGCGTCCGGGATGCCCTGGAGCACCGTCTCGCCCAAATAAAAGTACGGGTCTCTCACCACGTCATAAACGGTACAGAAACTGAAGGGCATGTCGATCACATTGAGGAAGATGGTCGTAATCAATGTCAGGTACCGCCAGGACATGTGCAATAACCGCTTCTTCACCAACCACAGCCCGCAACTAAAAACAACTAAACCGACTAAAGAAAACAACGAGTTCTGCAGCGCCTTCACGTGCGCCCAGTGCTGCTTCACCTCCGGCGAGGCGGTGGTGTAGATGGCACCGATCAAAGGTGTAAAGAACTGGTAGCACACGCAGTAGAACATGGCCTTGCTCCTTAACAAATGCCAGACGCTCTTCTTGTACTGCGCCACGGTCACTCTCTGCGAGATGCGGCCTCGTAATTGCGGCGTCTCGTCCTGCGTCGCCAAAGGTTGTAAAGAAATAGACGGCTCCTTCACGAAGTACCAGCTGATCGGGACCATGATCGTCGCTAGGAAAGCAAAGGCCGCCATCACGGCACTAAACGACAACCCCCAGCCGAACGAGCCGTTGTACTCCCTGCTGTTCATGCCTAATCCCACGAAGACCACGGCGGCGATGTTCCCGATGGTCCGCACTAGGTACACGGACGTCTGGGTTTGGCCCCGCCTCGACTCTTCCTCCTTCTTCGCGAGTTGCACCGTGAGCCCATCAGCCGCCACGTCGCTCACGCAATACCCAAAGGACGCGACCATCATAGCCAGGGCGAAGGGCCCGCCCGCTTGTGGTGCCTGTGGATTGCACGGGATCGCGGCCACCTTGACCCCGTTCACTCTGTGATGAGCGGTCGTGATATATCTACCAGTATCATCGTCCAGGCACCAATAAGGTTGTGGTAGAGGCATCATCGCCAGGAACCACAGCGCTACTGCGCAGAACGCCCACCCTAGAGCGATGTACGGTCGCCTTCTTTCACCGTTGATGGGGTACACGTCGTTCACCGCCCCGAACACGAACTTGAAGGACCACGGGAGCGCGACTACGGTCGTGGCCGCGGCGTAGGCGTAGGCGTCGACGTTCAAATAGCCCAAAAAGAAGCCGTACATCGTCTGCGGTAGGCCGCCGTAGACGACGCCCACGGTGAAGTACTGGGCGTACAGCCCGAACCTCCCGTCCGGCCTCTTCGGGCGGGGCTGGGTGACCTCCATCCTTTTTCTAAACGACGCGGGCGACTCTCTTCTTTGTTTATGCCGGTCGTCGAAGCTCGAGGCGCGGTCCGATGCAATCAACGGCAGCATCTCGCGCTCATGGGAGCCCCAGTGCTTCACCGCATTGACTATAGAGCCGGGGCTCCACTTCGCGGGCGGCACCGCGCGCCGCGCGCCGGCGCCGAGCGACGCGGGCGACCGTCCTGCGGCCCGCGACATGCTTGTCGTTCAGCACCTGCTGCAGTGAGTGGTTCGGTGCGCGGCGCGCTGGAGCACAGCTGCAATTTGTTGCCGCACTGCAGTTGTGCTGCAGCGATGCGCGTGCTTTCGAGCCGTTTGCACTCGCACACACCGCGTCGTCGCAGCGATTGGCAAACTAGCGTGCTTGACCTTGCTCTTGCACAGCTGTGCAGCTTCACTTTGACTTATGTTTCAGTTGAAAAACCCGTGCGTCAAACCCGTTTTGCTCCTTTCGGAATCCCTCCCCCGATCCTCACGCTTCACCCTCGCTGCGAAGATTCTCCCGAGAAGATGAGTGCGGTGCATTTCCCCGTCCTGCCCAAAAGCTAGGTGCATTTGCAGACCTGGAGCATTTACACAGTGCAGCTAGCGTCCTGCAATACAGTAGACGTCGCATACGTCGTAACGGTGTCTGTGAGCAACGCTGCACCGCCGGTGCAAGCAAGTTGCCAGCAGTAGCTGCACATCATTGCAGCTCTGCTAGCTTGCTCCACGCGTCGCGGCATCGATAAAGATGCGCGTCGCCACCCTAGTCCTGCTATGGACCGCAACCGCCGAAGTCGTCATCAACAAGGAGAAGAAGTGCACCAAATTCAAGTGCTACGGCCGCAAGGACATGGCGCCGCGCAGTCCGTACTTCGCGCCGCGGGGCGATAACGCCTGCCCCGAGGGCGCGTCGCCGCACCTGGCCACGTGCTGCGCTAAGCGCGACGCCTGCGCGGGCATCTGCGGCATCACGGAAGACGCCTGCCAAAAGGCCTTCAACGCCTGCTACGCCCACGTGTGCGAGGCCGTGGACGACTTCGACGAGAACGCGCGGTGCCTCAAGGACGGGAAGATCGGGTCCGACTGGCCGTGGCGCGGCGGGTGCACCTTCCACGCGGCCCAGCAGAAGCTGTCGTGCCGCTGCGAGGCGCGCAAGGACGCGGCGGCCCGGCGGAAGCAGGTCCTCGAGCACGTGTACAAGCGGTACGGCGGGGACGCGTCCAAGGTCGACGAGCTGCTGATTAGAGCGGACACGCCCAAGCTCTTCGCGCAGTTGATCCTGCGCCTGGCCGGCAAGTTTCCGACGTTGCTTTCCGATACGCGGCCGCCGGCCGAGCCGAAGCCGAAGAAGAAGGCGCCGCCGTCGGAACCGGCGCCGCCGGAGGAGGCGCCGCCGGCCGAGGCCGAGGTCGAGGTCGATGACGTCGCCGCCGCGGAGGAGGACGAGGACGACGTCATCGACCTCGACGCCGGGGAGCTGTAGTAAGTGTGGAAGAGTGCATAGCCCCGGACGTACGTGGGGGTCGCTGCCGACTAGTCGCTGCAAGATTGCATGGCGTGCGGGTGTTGGCTCGTAGCGCCCGGCTCACAAGGAGCTCATATCATCACAAAAGGAAGGGCTTAAAACGTCGAACATTTGCTGGCGAGAAGCGACCCATCATCATCCATTGCAGGCAGCTGGCGAACTCGATAGCGTGAAGGCTGCCCCCAGCAGCACAGACGCAGAGCAGCCATAGCAGGCTCGTCCGCGGGAGCGGAGCGCGACGATGAACGAGAGCGGCGCCTCGATGTTCAGCACGGGCCGGGTGCCGCTGGACTACACGGCGACGCCGGGCGCCGGGCGCCCGGCGTACGACGCCGCAGCCGACTACCTGGCCCAGACCTCCGTCCCCGGGGACTACCACTGCGCGCGCCCGCGTCCCGTTCGATCCGCGGCGACGGCGTGCGGGTCGTCGTCGAGCGTCCTGCCGCCCCGCTCGAGCGCCCCCCCGCGCACGCCGCCGCGACGCCACCCGCCGCAGGCCCCAACGAGCGGGCGAACCCCTTCGCGCCGCCCCACACGAAGGAGTGGGCGACCCTCGGGCCCTACGACCGACAGATCAAAGCGGCCAAGAAAGTTGAAGAGGCCATGGCCAAGAAGCAGGGCTTGAAATCCGGCAAGCCCAAGCTCTTCGCGCGGTCCACGGACTTGAGCCGGGACCGGCGCGCGCAGCGGCGGGCCGCGGGCAAGCGGTCGTCCAAGGTCGGGCTCCGCGAGCCCGAGCTCCGGTCCGTGCTCTCGGGCGGCGGGAACGACGAGCTCTTCGAGGCGACGCTGTCCAAATATAGCGTGGTGGACCACGACGCGGGCAACGACGCCATGGACCAGTGGTGGAGCGAGTCCCTCGTGTCGCGCGGCTCCCAAATGTCGCGCGGCTCGGTGCGGTCCCAGGCCACGGCGCGGACGTCGGCGACGGCGCCGTCGCGGCCGTGGTGAGTAAGTTGTTTAGCGCATGTGCACCGGCCATGGCTGCGAGTACACCCATCTCCGCCGGGACGCGAGGCGCCGCGACTCGAGCGACCTGAGGGACTCGAGCTCCTAGGATGACTCGCGTGGTCCGTGGGAGTAGTAGTGGGACGACGAGAGATGGTATGTTTGCATCAAAAGTCGCCGAGGAACAAAGTCGCCGATCTGGGAACAAGCAGGAGCATTCGCACAGGTTTCGTCAGCACCAGGCCCTTCATCTCAAACACATCGCAAACTAACCAACACGCTCGTCACCTCGACGGCGTCCTCAAACACCTTCCGCGACGTCGCTACGCCCAACCTGGCCTCACGAGCCATCAAAAGCGCGCTGCGTGCCGCAAAAAACCGGCCGACTCTGAGCCTTGGTCCTCGCAGGCACAACACAACAACAACAACAACACCCCTGTTCATAAACTACTTTCTACGTATTATCACCAGCTTGCCCAACGGGTCCACCCCGACATCAAATCACTACTATAGAACAACTTACTGTACAAACCATCACGCCCCAACGCCAACGCCCCCAACCACGATCCCCGCGAAGACCACGACCAGAGCTAAGATTTCCGCCACGGACAGCCAGTAGAGCTCCCCGAACCGCACCCAGAACGAGAAAGCGTAGAACACGAACGCAATCGCCACGAAGCTTCCGTACGTTAAAGTGCAGAAGGCGTCCCTTAGCGGCTTCGACGGGATAATCTTCGGCACCGTCGCGAGAACAAGCGCCTGGTACGCGACGAGCATGAATAAGAACGCGAGCGTGAACAGCGCGTGCTCGCCGCGCATTTTGGACCTGTGTGAGGAGACGTTGCGTCGATGGCGTTGAGGCGGGCGTGGGCACGCCATCGATGGCGTGGAGGCCGAAGAACTCAGGCACGGAAGTCTTGCATAGGAGTAGCTGCCACGGTCACGATGCCGTGCACCGTGAAGCACGCGATAATGACGCGGGCGAGCCGCGCCGGTGCCGGCCGGGCCAGTTCCAACAGAGGGAGCAGGTCGAGCGTCAACGCGAGCCCGATCGTGGCCAGCTCTGTGGACGGCGGCCGGTCCCACGCGGCGGACAGCCTGTAGTCGTCGTCAGTAAAGCCGGGCAAATGACCATAGTAGTGACTCACGGCGTAGGTCAGCGCGATCACCGCGATGGCGCCGCAAACGCACGCGATGCTCAGCCAGCGCGTCCACGAACTTGGCGGCCCGGGCGAGACGCCGGCGACGACCTCGCACGCGTACCAGATGAAAGCGACCAATGCCAGCGCGTTCAGCCGGTAGGCGAAGACGACGATCGACGAGAGCGGCGGGCTCTCCGAGGCGTACTTGTACGTGCGCTCGAAGGACGCGCGGAAGGCGTCGGTTTCTTGAGCGCCCATTATGTTACGCTATTTACGTCGATAGCGTTATTCGTCGTTCGTGTTACTGGCTGTGACTCAGCAAAGCAAATGAGCCTGATCTCTGTCCAGGCGCCCAGACGTGCTTTTTCCTGAGCTGTGGGATCAGTTCGCCGTCCAAGCAAGCTTATACTCAGCGCTGCTGCAAGTTCGTTGCTCACAGGCAGAATGCAGAATCTGAGCTGTATTTGGTAAAACCCGTTTAATAATAAAGGCGGCGCTCTTTTTGTCACTTTAGGTTCACACAGTCAACTGAGACACCGCTTTAGCGCAGAAAAGGCGCAGAGCACAGCTTTTCATAAGCATCGATCACAGAGAAGCGTTGGCATCAATTCGTACGCCAGCGCGCGAGCATCACATCGGAGAGAGGCATGCAGCCAAAGTGCCGCCGCAGCGCCAGATGACGGCCAACGTGCCAAAGTTTAAACTCCTCCTCGTCGGCGAAGGAGATTTCACCCTCGCTTTAAGTCTTGCGACCCAGCTCACCCATGTCTCGATCACCGCGACCGGCGTCGACGCCGAGGACGACCTCGTAAACAAGTACCGCGACGCGCCGGCCACGCTGAGACGCCTGCGCACTGCCGGCGCCACCGCGCGCCACGGTGTGGACGCCTGCGATCTAACTGGTTCCTACGACGAGGTCCACTTCGGGCACCCGCACCTCGGCGTAGAGAACGCCGTGGCCCACCACCGCCTCCTGGCGCACTACTTCCACAGCGCCAGCACCGTGGCACCCGTCGTGCGCGTGACCCTCGCGAGCGACCAATCAGAACGCTGGCGCTGCGACGCGGCCGCGGCGCGCGCGGGTTTGGAGCTAAAAAGTACAACGCCGTTCCACGACGACGTCTTTCCCGGCTACACGCGCCGGCGGTCCCTGAACGGCGGCAGCTTCCGCGCGCGCACCGCGGAGGCGTCGTATACGTTGACTTATGCGAAGGGCGCCGCCGCGGTCGCGCCGGTCGCGTGGGCACGGCTCCCGCGGCGCGCGGAACAACTCTTCTGCCCGACGTGCGCCAGGCCCTGCCGCGACGCGCGCGGCCTCACGATGCATCTTCAGACCGCGACCTGCGCCTACGCGCCGCCGGCACGTCCGCCGTTGCCGCCGCCGCCGCCGCCGGACGACCCCGTAGGCTGCGCCATCTGCGGCGCGTCGCTCCCGTGCGACGCCGCGCGGAACTCGAGGGGCCTTCGTGTCGATGGCGTCAGGCTGTCAACACACTGCGCGAGACCCGAAACCCACGCAGGCACCCGCCCCTCGCGCCGGTCGCGCCGGCGGGCCTCGCGTGCTCGCATTGCGCGCGGACGTTCAAGGACGACCGCGCGCTGCGCCAGCACGCGGCGAACTGTCGACCCCGCGCGCGCCGGCGCGTTCGCATCCAGTACGTGCACGGTCTGGAGGCCGGGCCCAATTCCTTCAAGGCGCGGTGCCTGGCAAAGTGGGCCGACGTGACGGCGCCGGACATGGCCACTTCGCTCTGGAACCCCTTTCGCGAAAACGCTTTTCTGAGGCGATTCCTCACGCACATCTCCTGGGGCGCCGCGGCGAAGGACGTGCTGGACCGTTGTGTCGCGATACAACGCGAGGCACTGGCCGAGCCGGACGTCCTGGTCGCGTCGTCGTGGGGCGCCGCCGTTGCCCTTCAACTGCTGGTCGATCGGGCCTGGACGGGGCCGACCGTATTGCTCTGTCCCGGCCACCGGAGGATCCTCGGCGCGCCGGACGCCGACGCGCTCGTCGCGGCGTTCCGGGCGTTGCCGAAGAAGACGCTCCGGCGCGTTGTTTTGGTCCACGGCGACGCCGACGCGACCGTGCCTATCCGAGATTCGCGCGAGCTCGCGAAAGACAGAGCGCGTTTAATCGAGGTCCCGGGCGGCTCGCACGGCCTCGGCGCCGCGGCGGCGGACGGCCTCCTGGCTTATGTCGCCCTCGAGGCGCTCGCGAAGAAACACGGGGGCGATCAGCTCGAGGGGCTCTTTCTGCTCGATGGCGTGCTAGTTAGTTAATTTATGTTGTGGTTACGATGGGTTCTCGAGCGCGCGGATAGCGGCTTCAGCTCTCCGCGCACCGCTCCCGCCGGCTTCTGTCCGCCGCAATGCCTTAGACTCGTCCAGAAAGGCGAAATGGGGGATCGGCCCGACGTCATACTTCCCGACCAATTCCCTCGATTCGGGCTTGAGACAGTCGACCATCACCCAGTCGACGCCCGGGTGCGCCGTGGAGACCTCCGCCAGATTTGATGCGGCGTGCCGACAATGCCGGCAATCCTGAGAGTAGAATTCGAGGACCACGGGGTGGTTCGTTCGCATCGCGTCAGCGTACAAAGCCGAGTGTGCCGCCTGGTTCGCTAGACCTTCCGGGCCGGACTGCAGGGCTAATACGCCGGAGAGGCCTAAAGCTGCGATTGGATACGCCAGCTGCGAGAGCAGGCCCGCGCCAGCGATTCCCGTGACTGCCGTTGTCGCCGCTGCGCCCGCGGCCGTGCACGCACCGGTGGCGCAGACGGTTCCGGCCGCCGTGACGACACTCGCGGTCACGCCCGCGGCCGCCGCGGTGGCGGTTGTGGCGATATTGCTGGATGGTGTATTGCTGGTAGTCGCGAGCACATCGTCGCCGACCGCATCGACCGGTTCCGCACTAATGCCGTGTCGCTGACACGGACTTCTTGCGGCCGGACAGAAGCTGTGGCATGTTTCAAGGAGCAATGCACATAGGAGAACGCGCAGCATTGCTGGTAAACTGGTCCAATTGCCTGAGCGCTGTGCAGACGCTCAAATCAACGCGAAACTTCTTGCAGACGAAAAATAACAGTGCAGATGAGCTCCAAGCGACCACAAATCTGACCAGAAGCAGCGTACTTCCTCTAAGTGGCCTGGATCGAGTTCTCAGACTAGTAAGCGCACGGGTTTTATGCGCACGGGTTTCGCGGCCCTTGGAGTGCTGGGCTGGGCTAAATGAATGGGCCGTCGTATAGTGCAGCTCGCACCGTTCTTGCATCTTACACGTGATAAAATATGCTCTTCCTGCTGTCAGGCGCTTGAACGGGCTGGTGGCAGCCGCCGTCTGGCAGAAATGCGCACAGCAGCCTGTGTGCTCTGAATACTGTTGGCATCACCATTCGCATAGATGCCGTTACGCTATATATTCCTTGCGGTTCTGGCACGCGCGACCGATGACTGCGCCTCACCGTCGCTTACGATGGAAGACGCGGAGCGCTATCGTAAAGACGGCTATGTCATCGTTCGGGGCCTATTCGCCGCGGACGAGGTCGACATCCTACGGACAGCGATCGAAACGGACCCGCTGGTCGTTAAGAAAGAAATGCCCATGGTCGGAAACGGTACTGTCTCAAAACTCACGCTGTGGAACTATGCCGGCAACGACACGTTCGGATATTTCGCTCGTGGAAACGATGGGTGAACGCGGCACGGCGTTTGATCGGCACAGAAATCTATCACTTCCACACGAAGGTCATGCTCAAAGAACCTTTTGTGGGCGGCACGTGGGAGTGGCACCAAGACTTCGGATACTGGTATCAGGTCGGCTGCCTCGAGCCGGACAAGATGCTTTCCGCGATACTAGCGGTTGACAATCACACGCAAGCTAATGGTTGCATGCAGCTCCTAAGCGGTTCACACCGCCTTGGCCGTTTAGCGCACGGCGTGACCGGCGAACAGGCCGGCGCCGAACATGTTCGCGTGCAAGCAGCCAAAACTCGCTCCCCACTCGTTTACGCTACTATGTCACCAGGCGACGTCCTGTTCACGCACTCTAATCTACTCCACAGCTCCGCTCCGAACGAATCGCCTAACTGGAGGCGATCATTAATCGTAGCTTACAATGCGATCGACAATCCGCCACGCGCGGGCACGATCTGCCCCCTGCCCGCGGAGGCGCCGCTCAAGCCTCTCTTCGACGATGATGAGATCACTACTCGCGGCGTCGTGCGTCTCGACCCGGGACGGGAGTTCCTGGACCACGCGCGAAACGCAGCGCAATTCAGTGAAGGGGGTAGTTAAGAAAATGTGAATACAAATACAATCAATTACTACAACAGGCGCCCAGGCATAGACCCAGGAGAAGCATCACCATCGAGATCCTCGCCGCCGCGCCGCCACAGCGCGTCCGAGCACTGCTCCCGCAGGCAGTTGCGCCGCTCAGGTGGCGCGGTTGCCGCGCGAGCCGCGCTTTCGAGCCACGCGGGTAACGCCGCGTCGCCGTCCGACGCGTCATCGTCGAACGCGTCGCCGTTATCGCCGCCGCCGTCGACGAGCGTGCCCACGGCCCGCAACGCGGCTCTTAATCTTGCAGCCTTGCGTGGTGACCCGCACTCGGCGCGGCAGGCGTCGACCGGCGATGGCGCCTCCCGCGCGAGCGGGTCGTGGCCAATATGACCAACTTCAAAGCGCACCGACGTCGCGCCGTCCTGGGCGCACCGCACGTCGCGCCACTTTGCGACCCAGGGGGCGCTCCGGTCCTCGGTGAGCACGACCAGCCCCGGCGTCGCCAGCGCCAGCAAGCCGCCGTCCGCCAGCGAGCAATGCCACACGTACGGCTCGCCGTCCGCCGCGCAATCCCCTCGGTCGTCGTCCGCGTCCGCGCCGCCCAAAGACAGCCCGCCGCCATCATCATCGTCGCGCGTCGGCCGATCCACAATAATCGCGCGCGCAAGTGGAGAAGTAAAGGCGTCGAAGC
>Ga0114994_10000324_pt1 | contig 31046 bp, 12 predicted proteins | sample ArcticOcean_MG_C_9_FD_87043 | JGI IMG/M metagenome (GOLD analysis project Ga0114994, IMG submission 87043) | Marine microbial communities from western Arctic Ocean - ArcticOcean_MG_CB2_152 | ecosystem: Environmental > Aquatic > Marine > Oceanic | place: Arctic Ocean: Canada Basin | collected...
GGTGGCGACGACGACGGCCTCCTCGCGAGCTACATGTCGCCGTCGAAGGCGGCGCCGCGCGAGGCGCCACCGGCGTCGCTTCCGCGGGAGCGCGTCGCCGAGCCGACGAAGCGGCCACCGGCGCGACCGGCGTCGCCACCACCGGAGTCTCCCGTCTCGACGCCGCGGAACTCGCCTCCCGCGTCGCCGCCGCGGAAGCGCGTCACACCGGCGAAAAAATTCTCGCCGCCGCGGCTTCGCAAAACGCCGCCCGACGTCTCTCGGTCCCGCAAAACGCCAGGTCGGTCGCCCGCGGCGGCAGCTCGCGGCGGGAGGCCGCCGCCCGCCGATGCACGATCGCCCGTGGCGCCGCGCGACGCAGAGAGGCGGAAGCCCGCCGAGGCGCAGTCACCCGCACGCGCTATAGGGAGTCGGGAGCCCGCCGAGGCGCGATCACCCGCACGCGCTGTAGGAAGGCGGGAGCCCACCGAGGCGCGGTCGCCCGCACGCGCTGTGGGAAGACCGTCACCCGTCGAGAAGCCACGCGCGGCGCGCACGCGGGCCCGCGCGGTCGATAGCGGCACAGTGTCGCCCGCACGTGACAAAGCGGCAGAGTACGAGGCGCGGCTGGCCAATCTCGAGCGTCAGCGTCAGCGTATGGAACGTGAGAAGATTGAGGCCGAGGCCGAGGCCTACTCGGACGCCGCAACGCGGCTGCAGGCGGCGGAACGCGCACGAGGCGCCAAGCTGCGCGTTCGGGCAGTGGCCGACGCGCGCGCCGAGGAGACGACGGCCCGCGACGCCGCGGCGGCGCGCCTGCAGGCCGCCGAGCGCGGCCGTGCGGCCAAGCTCGAAGCAGAGCAACGGCGGCGACGGGCCGAGCAGCTTGGCCGGGGCACCGCGCGCGTCGCAGCTAAGGCCGAGGCGGCCGTCGCCCGGGCCGAGAAAGCCCGGGCGGCGCCGGCGAGCCGCGCCGAGGAACCCACCTCGCCGGCCCGAGCGCTGCTCCGGGAGTCGCGTGCGTCGCGCGCGTCGCGGACCGGCGGCGACACGGCGCGGACGCCCTCGCGGAAGGACCGGAGCCCGACCGTCGAGGTGTCGTCGGGCCGCGAGGCGCGGCGGCGACGGAGACCCGAGGTCACCTCCGGCGAGGTGTCGCCGGCCGAGTCGCTCAAGGGCTCCGACCCGCGCATTGCGACCCTCCGAGCGCGGAATCCGCCCAAGGCGGCGCCCTCGGCCGTCGCGAGCAACCTCGCGCAGCCCGCCCCGACGCCCCAGGAGAAGCCCCGGGGCGCCACGTGCGACCGCCACGGCCTCAAGGACTGCTTCCTCTGCTCCCTGCAGGGCGCGAGCCTGACGTCGCCGCTGACCGCGCCGCGGCCGGGGTGCGCCGTGCACGGCGTCGCGGACTGCCCCGTGTGCGGCGTGCGCGGCGGCATCGCGCTGCCCGCCGCGGCCGCGACCATGGCGGCCCCGGCATCGCCGGAGCCCTGCGCGCGCCACGGCCTCGCGAGCTGCTTCCTGTGCTCCCTGCGGGAGCGGGGCGTCGGCGCCGCGCCGGTCAGTGTCGACCGCCCGCCGGCGCTCGCGCTCGGCGGCGCTGCGAGCGCGAATCGCTTTATGCGCGGGCCCTCGTCGTACTACGCGCCGCTGATGTCGGCGACGACGCCCGCGCCAACGCGTGCACCGGCGCGCGCACCGCGGAGCGAGCCCCGGACGCAGCCGCCGCGCGACCCGTACATCTTCCCACCGTCGGGCAATAGCCCCGACGCAGGCGGGACCGAGCGGCCGTCGCCCATGCGGGTCCGCCCGGCCGTGGCCCCCAAGCGCTTTGACGACGAGCTCGACGACGACTCCGACGAACCGGTCGTCCCGCGGCGCCGCCCGGAGCCGCGCCGGAACGCCGGCGACCGCGCGCGCAAACTGCGCCGCGCGGCCGGTCCCTACGGGTCTTCGTCGCGGCCCGCGCCGCGGCGGAAGACGAAGGCGGCGCCTCCCGTCGTCCCGGCCCGCGTCTCGCGTGCGAGTGGCGGCGCGCCGCGGAATTCTCGCACCACCGGTCCGCCGAAACCTTCCGACGCGATGCGCGCGGCGAAGAAGGCGCTCCGCGGAGCGCCAAGGCCGGAGTTTAATATGTGATACTACTACACGTGGTTTGTTTTGGGGAAGCCTGGGGGGTTTTCACATGATCGAGCAGCGGCCGCCGCCGAGGTCCTCGTCGTCCGTGAGCTGCTCGCCGCCCGGCGCTTCCGGCGCGGCGGAGACGACCTCGTAGTCGAGTTCGTCGGCTTGGTCGGCGGCCTCGACAGCGGCCTGGAGCGTGTCGCCGCGCGCATCTTCGCCGTGGAGTTTCTTGATGGCCTTCTCGATGCGTTGGAGGCGGCGATCGGCGGCCGCTTGGGATTCGGGATCCGACTAGGACCGCTCGATGATCGCCATTTTCTGGATGAGCGCCATGAGCTCCCCTAGATCCTGGTCCTCGCGGTCGCGCCGCGCGGCATATTTGGCGGCCGGTGCCGTGAAGGACCTCGATCGGGCCGCTTGCAGGGCGTTGGGTGCCAGGGTCCGCGCCGCCATAACCTCGGAGACGTCGGCCTCAATAGAGAAAGACATTTGACCTAGATTATTTCAGGCCCCCTATCTGCTGATCCTGTCACTCCTCCTTGCCACGAGGAATTGAGGTCGCGTCGTCAATACGTGCGTGTGTGTTGATCGCACGTTAACGCACCGGCGGTCACGATGATGAGCCCGTCTTGTCCAGAGTTCAATTTTATATTTTGCTCTCTGGAATAGGAATAATTGACCCGGGGCCATGTCTTTTTCTGCCGCGCTCAGGTTGCGACTTGATGGATGGCTATCTAATGGCCGGAGACGTGATCGGAGAGCTGCACAGCTCCTCACAGCCTCTGGGCCGAACCCGCTGGTAACGAACGGCCCACCAGGATCAAGAGGAGTACACAAAACAAACTAGGCCCCCTCGCGCACGCGCGAGGCCATCTCCGCGCGCGCGGCCTTCCGCTTCGCGACGTCGTCGCGGCCGAAGCGTCGCCGCAGCGCCGGCGCCACGCCACTTCGGCGCCACGCGTCGACGGCGGCGTGGGCGGTTGCCACCGAGAGCGACCCGCAGAGCGCGTCGCCGCCGCGATCGGACACGCCCGCCCAGGCGTCGCGGAAATTATTCCAGCTGACCGTTGGGGCACCAACGACACCTTGTGGCGCGACCTGGGAGCACTCCACCAGGAAAGCGTTTTTGGTCGGAGGCGCGGCGGCCACATCCAACTCGACATCGACGAGGCTGATCCCGGAGAGCGCGGTCCGGCTGTTGCCCCCGAAATAGAGAGGCGCGCGCAGGTCGCTCCGCACGCGGCGGAAGACCACGTCTCGGAAGACGGAGCTCCCGAGCCGGTGCATGAGCTCCACGACGATGGGCCGCCCGGCCCGGGGCTCGTCCGCGTAGGCGACCAGCTGGATCGCGAGGTCCTCGAAGAGCACGTCCTCGATGCGCCCGCCGTCCTTGCCCACCAGCAGGATGCCGCGCGCCGCCTCGAAGGCGTCGCAGCGGCGAACCGTGACGCCCCCAATGTCCCCGCGCGTCTCCGTGCCGACCTTGAAGGCGGACTTGCGGCTCGACACGAGACAATGCTCCACCAATACGTTCCGCGCCGCTTTCGCGACCGTGGCCTTGACCGCGACGGCGTCGTCCCAGGCGTGGACGAAGGCCCGGGTGATGCGCACGTCGCGCGACGCGTCGACGTCAATGCCGTCGGTGCCGCTGAACACCTTCACGCGGTCGAGTGCGACGTCGTCGCAGTCGCGCACGCGCAGCGCCCACCAGTTGCTCCGCGTGAAGAAGACGTCGCGGATCCGCACGTGTTTTGCCCCGTCCAGGAGGAGGTTGTGCCCCGGCCCGAAGTGCGACGCGTCCACGGCGCCGGCGCCGCTGATACTCACGTTTTCCCCGCGGATGGTGACGAAGCCGGCGCCGCCGCGACCGCCGTCGAAGCGCAGGACCGCGCCCGGGGCGAGGTGCAGCGCGCCGTGGGCGGGTATGCGGACCATCGGCGCCAAGTGGAGGCCCGCCGCGAGGGCCACGGGGCCGGCACCGAGGGCGCGCGCGAGCCAGTCGCCGGGGCGCGGACGCGGTTCGTACGCCACCGCGCCCGCGGGACCAACTAGCGTCGCGATCGCGTCGACCCAGAAGTAGAACCGGCGGCCGGCCACGCGCAACACGTAGTGGTCCGGCCGGTCGAGCACGAAGGACAACGAGCCGTTCGTCGCGTCGACATAAATGTCGCGGCCCACGGCTCGGAGCCGAGCGCCGCGCGTAGCGTGGAGGCGGAGCACGGCGCGCGTTGCCTCGTCGCTCGCAAAGCGCACACGGCTCGACGCCAGCGCCGGGTGTCCGTCGCAGCGCGTCGCGGAGCCGTGCTCGACGACGAGTGGCACCGCCCGGCCGTCGATCGATAAATGGGCGGTGACGTCGACCTCGTCGCCTGGTGTTGGTGGGTAGAGGGTGAGGCTGCATACTGCTGATGCCAGGAGGCAGCCGAGGACTGATTTCATGGGCAGCCCCGGCCGGTCATTTTATGCAGTTCTTTGGCATGCGGGCTGCTTTGGTGCTGCCTATTCCGTTCGGACGTTTGCATTGGGCAAATGGGTTGGGTGAACGGGTTTTAGGTGAACGCACAGAAAGATGCACTGACAAGATTAACTGACATTTACAAAAACGTTTTACGCACTAAAGAAGAAGAGTACGGGGAAAGCTACGACTCGTGGTTGACGGTCATGTCGGACGGATTCGCACTGGCGGGCGTCTTCGCGCGCCACTGTCCCGAAGCCTCGTCGTGCTCCGCGAGGATGGATAGGACTGTGAGAAGTTTCCGCTCAACGACCATCGGCAGGAGCCCCTGCCCGAGCCCATGCACGAAGAGGTAGCTCGCCGCGCAGCTAACGCAGACCACGTTCACCTGATCCCCCGTTAGGCCGAGGGCCAGCGCAATTAACAAACCGGGAAATATGTTGACGAAGGCCACCGCCATGCCGACCAACACGTACTCCTCGACGAAGCCGCGCGCGCTTTTCGCGCCCGGTAAGAGTGCGAGAAGGCGGTGCACGGCTTCTCCCGCGCCCGTGCCAAACGCACCATTCGGCGCTTCTGGACTGACCGAGGCGCCAGTCCCGATGCTGACGGCGCCGCAGAGGAGGATGAAGATCGAGTGGACGGGATGCCCTCGCAGGGCGCCGGCCTCGACGACGAGGCTGGGAGTAGTCTTCGGAAAGACTTTACCGGCGAGCAGGGTGGCGACGAATTTCAGCAGAGCGATGGCAGCGCTGCCGGCCACGCTGTATGCCATCCAGATCCCCTTGCCGCTGCCCCACGCTCCAAAGGCCCTAATGCCGCCGGGTACCGACGTCGTGCCGTCGTACGGCGAGAAGCAAAGCGTGCCGCCGCTCGGCACCTCGAGGCCGCCGAGGCTCGTGCCCGCGACGGCGGTGCGCCCGACGAAGGGGACGGGCGGATAGAGGCACAGAACTTCGCGGGCGACCGCCGTGGCGTAGGGTAGCCGATCGCGCACCTGTTCGAGCGTCAGGCCCAGCACGTCGACATCGGCAACCTCGCGGCGCATCCGTCGCAGCATTACTTCGTGGCGCGGCTCGTGCAGAAGAAAGAGCGCGGCGGCGATCGTCGAGGCGGTGGTATCTGAGCCGGCGATGATCAGGTCGAAGAGGACGAACTGTATGTCGTCGTCGATGAGGTCGCCGTCGCGCACGAGCACCGAGAGCAGGTTGGAGCGGTTATCCTCCGTCTCAAACCCTTTGGTCGCGCGCCGCTCGCGGATCACCTCGGCGACGAGCGCGCGGAGCCGCGGCAACAGCTCGTTCACCTTCCGGTAGTTGGACGATAGCGCAGGATTGAGAGTCCACAGCGGCGGGATTTCATTTGCCGTCGCGACGATCGCCTCGAGGTACGCGCCGATTGTTTCCGACAGGGCGTCAGCTTCGCGGAACTCGCGCCCGGCTTCGCCGAGACCGAATGTCACGCGCAGGATGACGCTGAGCGTGAGGCGGCGCATCTCCTTGTACAGGTCGAGGCGCAGCGATGAAGACGAAGAGCGCGCCGCGCGCGCGGTTCACTCCCTACTGAGCACGTTTGTTTCGTCCTGCACCGCAACGAGGAAGGACGACATGGAGCGGCTCTGCTCGAAGGAGGGCACGCATAATTTCTTTTGACGGCGGTGGCGCTTTCCTTGTTCATAAACAATACCGCGGTCCAGCTCCAAGACGTTGAAGAGGGGCACCGAGTACCGCCGCGGGAAGTACGCCTCCGCGTCCTCGAGCAGCGCCTGCTTCAGGACCTCCGGCTCCAGCAGGAACACAAAGTCGCCGCGCCCGAGCGGCACGCGCGTGGCGCCGCCTTAGCCTTCCTTTCGGAGCGAAAGCATGTACTGCCTACGGTCGAATTAAGTGTTGCGTCGATGGCGTGGAGCACGCCGTCGGGCAATGAGAGGACGCCGCTCGGCGCCACGGGCTGCCATCGCGTGCGATGCCAACCAGGGCCGAGAGGAAGGAGGGTCCCGCGACCTTCATCCAATGATCGGATTCAATATCCAGGGGCAGCGTACGAGGCGCATTGCGTGAGGATCTACTATCCGACGGGCGGCCGTGCGGGTTCCCTACAGTCCGTCGTCTTGCCACCTCGAGGTATGCGGTTTAGGCAGCCCAAACTGCACGCGCCGCAACAAATGGAAGGGGCTGCCATTTCACATAATACCCGCGCGATTTGGGGCACCACACAACACGACCCGTCGGGGCCCGCCAACGAGCCCTCCGGGGCCGTAGCACCGCTCCGAGAGCTCGACGCCGCCGCCGCAAAAAGCGACCGAAAGCCTCGACGCCTCTCTGCAGCGTACAAATGGAGGCCGGCCCGGCCGTAAAGCAGCAAGAGGCGCGACGCGAGGAGCAGGAACGCAAGTTCCAAGCAGCACTAAAAAAAGCGCACCGGCACCTGCCCCTGGTGGCTATTTTACAGGGCAGGAAAGGGCAGCCTGAGCCCAGCAGTGACAGCCCCAGCAAGGCGTCGCCGGGAATCACATCCTATATAAGGAAGCCCACCGCCACCACCAGTACGGAGAAGTAAGCCATGGGCCGCAAGACCGCGGGCCTCGTCCCCACTTTAATAGATTGGGCCGACCGGCACCCGTGGCCCGCGGTCTTCTTATTATCGATAGCGCTCCACGCGAATTGTGTGTGGAACGGCATCGTCTGGGATGATAGGGCGGCCGTGACCTACAACCGGGACGTGGCCGACGGGCCGGACTACCTCAACCACGACTACTGGGGCCAGCCCATGGCCGCCGCGGATTCGCACAAGTCCTGGCGGCCGCTGGCCACCTGGTCCTTTCGCATGAACTACTTGGTGCACGGGTTCGAGCCCCTGGGCTACCACCTCGTGAACGTTTTGTTGCACGCGTGCTCGTGCGTGTTGGTCTTGAGCATTTCTAGAAACGCCTTCCGGAGGGACGAGGCGTCCGCGCGCCTCGCGACGCTTGTTTTTTGCGTGCACCCGACGCACAGTGAGCCCGTGGCCTCCGTGGTGGGCCGCGCCGACGTCCTAGGTGGGTTCCTCGTGCTGTTGGCTCTGGTGGTGTACCAGAAAGGATATAATGTCTTGGCGTTCGGCCTGGCGTTCCTCGCCTCGCTCGCCAAGGAAATCGGCATCGTGACCTTCGCGCTCTTCGTGGCGTACGACGTGATTGACGGCTTATGCGCGAGCCCGAGTCTGCGCGCCGCGGTTAAAAAGCTCACGAACCAACGGTTCGACCTCCGCTTCGGAGCGGCGTTCGCGGGCGCGCTGTCCGTGCTCTACTTACATACGCGCCGCCACGGCCAAAATTTACTGTACGAGTGGAGCGTGCTCGAGAATTCGGTGGCGTCCACTCTTAAGGACGACCCCCTCGCCACGTACTTGACCTACGCCCACTTCCACTGGACCTACTTCCTGAAGCTGGTGACGCCGGCCTGGCTCTGCTACGACTACGGGTACCCCTGTTTGCCTCATATATACTCTATAAAGGACCCGCGGAACGCCTACCCGCTCGCTCTGTATCTGTTCGTGCTGTACGCGGTCTACCAAGGGCTGTTGCATAGGAAGCGCCACGTGCTACTGGCGCTGGCGCTGGGCCTGGTGCCCTTCCTGCCGGCGGCCCACGTGCTCCTGCCCGTCGGCACGCCCGTCGGCGAGCGCTTGTTGTACCTGCCGTCCGTCGGCTTTAGCCTCTGGGTCGCAGCGTTAATCCGCTGGCTCCGCGTCGACGACGTTAACACGGCCCCCGCGGAGACCGAAGCTCGATACAGGGCGCTCGTGCCGTCGCGGGCTTCGGTGGCCGCGTCCCAGAAGCTGAGCCTCGTCGCCGCGGTCTGCCTCGCGGCGCTGCGCACGGTCGACCGGAACACGGCCTGGAAGTCAGAAAAGGCGCTGTTCGAGGCGTCACTAGATGTGTGCCCCAGGAGTTTAAAAATACTGAACAACCTCGCGCTCGTTTTGCTCAACGGCCACGACGAGGACTCCATCAAGCGACGGGACCTGCCTAGAGCCAATGCCTTACTCGACGACGCGCTGGGGAGCTACAAGGGTTTCCCGTCGGCGCTGTTTAATCGAGGCTTGGTCCACCATTTGGAGGACCGGCGCGTCGCCGCGGCAAGGGACTTTTCCGACGCTTTGCAAGCGTCGCCAGGCGAGACGGACCAAAGAATAGAAACGTATTTGGGCCAGGAGCTGTGGTTGCTGTCGCGGCAGCTGGACGGGCTGCCGGACCCGGGCACGCGAAACTTGAGGGCGGGGTTGATGGACATGGCGGCGGACCATATACAACGAGGAGACCCGGACTTGCCGCTGACGCACTGGGCGGCGGCCAGCATCGCCTTCGACCGGGAAGACATGGAGGCCGCGGAGATCTCGGCGGTGACGGCGTGGAACTTGTCCGAGGGTTTGCGAGAGGCGAACTTGCACCCGGACCGCTGGGTCAAGGCGGACGCTTGCTTGAATTTGATCGGGTTGGTGCGCCGCGCGCGGAAGGACGACGCCGGCGGTCTAGAGGCCTTCGAGGCCTGCTTGGAGCGGGTGCCGGGGTCCTCGGAGTGTCTGGCGAACGCGGCCTCCATCCTCTCGGACGCCGGCGGCGACGACGCGAAGACGCAGGCCTTTTACGAACGGGCCATGGCCGTCGCGCCGGAGTCGCCCGAAGTCCTGAACAACTACGGCTTCTTCCTGGAGACGCGCGGCCGCGTCGCGGAGGCCCTCGAGCGGTACGAGCAGGCCCAGCAGCTGCTGCTGCCGGCGATCCACCCCCAGATCAACACGAACGTCAAGAACGCGCGAGAACGGCTGGCCAAGGGCGAGGTGGGGGTGCCGGACCGGGCGTACCGGCCGGCCGCCCCGGCGCCGCCGCCGGACGTGAAGGCGGCGGCGCCGGCGCCCCCGCGGTATACCTGGTCGACGAAAGCTTGAGTAATCTCCTCTGTTTTTAGCCATAACCCCTCTTCACGGACGCGTGCGCGTGAAGGCGGCGAAAACCCGTTTTGGACGCTGGCTGGCGCGTGACGTGAGCGCGTGAGCGGCGTGACCTCGTGACCGCAGCTCGGCCCGCGCGTGAGAAGAATGGCGCGTTCCGAACGCGTACCACTCACACACGAGGTCTTCGATGCTGCTCTGGAAGGAGAGATGTCTGCTATCAAAACTTGGCTTGAGCGGGGCGGAGACGAGGATCAAGGCCTCGAGCAAGTACTTCATTTCGACGCGTTCTCCTACGAACCAGGAACAACGCTACTAATGGCCGCGGCATCTATGGGCCGACTCGACGTTGTGCGCTTCCTCGTCGTCGATCACAACGTGGACGTGAACTTGAGGGCAGGCTGGACCGCGTTCATATTTGCTGTAGAGGGTACTCATGCTGATTGCATCGAATTTATCCTTGATTACGGTGCCAACACCTCGGGACTAGTGAATGAAACAGAGGTAATAGTTCATAGCTTACAAAACATATTGCGATCACCGCGCGTCGTGCGGATGTTATTGGCCGCCGGCCTGAACCTCACCACTCCCCGTTTTTGCTTATTCATATATAAAAAGAACTCTCGAAGAATACGCTGCGAGCTGTCGCGATTACATGGTCGCGAACGCTCACGCCGATGCACCTGACGCGCTCAATCGATACACTGAAACGGCGTCAATTCTCGAGGGCATGCGCCTCGCCGGTCATAACTATAAGCGCTGGGTGCTGAGGGAATATATGAAATTGCTCCGCGTGCGGTCCATGCTCGCGCGCGGTCGGGCACACGTCGGAACCGCACGTCGGAACCGCCACGCCGAAGCCGTCGCGCGGCTCTTCGACACCTCCACGGCCGCGGGCGTGCCGGATCCGTGCTTCTGGTTGGTCGTCGAGTATGCGTGGCTCGGGAATTGGCGGCGGCCGTGAAAGGCCGCTCTAGTATAGAAGAATAACACATTGTTGAAACTACAGCTCTGATGCACTCGACGACGACGACCGTCCCCGCGTCACCGCCACGAGCAGGCTGTCGTCGTCGTTGCCGCACGTGCGCGGATGGCTATCGCGCGATGTCCGATGCCGCGTATCGCCCAGGCGGCAGTCTTGGCCTGTGTGCGAAGCCAATGAGTCAGTACACCCGTGAACTTTTCACAAACTCATTCCTCGGCGACGTGGTCGTGATGGCTAAATCGCGTGTGCTATGTACGGCAGTGGCGCAGAGACCGTCGACGCACGTTGAAGGCGCCGTGAAACTTGATTTTTTCACCGGCCCCAGCCCGCCTCCCAGATCATCACGCCGCCGAGGCCCTTGGATTGCGCGAGTTTTGTTTTCGCCACAATAGCCGCTGGCGAGTTGAAGGCCCAGCCGCCCCGCTCCCCGTCGCGCGCCGGAGCCTCACTATCTAAATCAGTGTGGTACGCGGCGCCTCGCTGCAACAAATCCTCGTAGGTCTCCCATCTACCGTCCTGATGCCGCCCGTAAAACGGCAACCCCAGCGTACATTTTGAAGCAGGTAACTCCGAGCCCTCGACGTTCTTTACCACTTTTTCGGCGAACGCATACGTCGAGTGGTGCTTCCCGTGCTGGTCGTAGGCCATGGCGTGGAAGTGGTCCACGGCCGCGTCCTTGGCGGCCGTGGCGAGCAGATTCTCCTGCCGTCCATCCGGGTAGTACGCCACAGAAATGACGGCGTCCGGGAGGGCTCGGCGCGTCTCTTCCAATAAAAGCTTGAGCCCTTTCCACTCTCTAGAAATGCGCGCTTCGCTGTACCCGGTCTGGAAGGAGTGGCCGGGGTACTCCCAGTTGTAGTCCACGCCATCGAGCTTCTTCTTTTCTATGAGTGCCGCGACGTTCTCCACGAACTTCTTGCGCGCCGCACTGCTCCCGGTCATCGCTGCGAAGCCCGAACTCCGCCCATTCCCGCCAAAGCACACTAGCAATTTGAGGTCGTTGGCGTCCGCCGCTTTTCTTGCTTCCTTGAGCAGTTCGGGTCGAGGCAAGCGATCGAGGCCCGTGATGCTCCCGTCCGGTTTCGGCTCGGCCGAGAAGAAGATCAAATGTGTGAGGTGCGTCGCGAGGCTGTCCCAGTGCGCGCCCTCATACCTCCATTCCGGTAAGTAGCCGGCCACGACGAAGCCCTCGTCGTCTTTGTAGGCTTGTGCGGTCAGCACGAGCAGGAGCAGCGCGCCGCGCATCCTTGCCTAAGCCTGAGTTGGGCGGCGATCCACGGTTTAGGATATGCCTTCTTCTTGTGGCACGTCCGGGAGATATCGCAAACTGGGGGCGAGAGAAATGAGCCAGCGCCAGCGCCCAGGGAGGCAGGGGCAGAGAAAGCTGTCTGTCCGGCGGCTACCAAGGCATCCGTCGTGAGCAGCTGTCCTATGTACGCCTCCAAGCTCCTGAAGGGCTGGCTCTTCTGGTATACCAATCCCAGTCTCCAGAGTCCTCGCACTGACGGTCGAGGCACCCGCGGCTGAGGAAACCCGTACTCTAGAGTATGCACGGGTTTCGTCAACTCAATATTCCCGTCGATCTGTACAAGACGTACGCCTCACAAAGGTTACGGCCGACGCATGCGTTTGGAAGCTACCCTGTACCTGGTGCTCGCCACAGCCGCAGCGAAGCAGGACCCACGTGCCCTATCAGTCGGCGCCTCGATAGAGGGACGCGCCCACCTCGCGGCGGCAGCGGTCGAGGACGGCCAGCACGCGCTCGCGTATCCTGCGCAACGCATCTGGCGCGTCGACGACGAATTGGCAATCGCGACGGTCGGCGTCGCAGCCGACGCGCGAGCCGTCGCCCGCGCCGCTAAGGTCCTGTGCCTTAGCCACAGAGCTACTTACTCTACACCACTGCCACCGGCGCGGCTAGCGGCGGCGCTCGGCGCGCGGTTCGCAGCAGCGGCGGCCGGCGACCGGTCCCTCGGCGTCGACGTCGTCGTCGCCGGCGCCGGCGCGGTCGCGACCGTCTCCGCCGCCGGCCGCGTGCGCACGGGAAGAGCTGCGGTCGCAGGCGGCGCGGAGACGCCCGCGCGGCGGCGCCTCGACGATGCGCTCGTCGCCAGCCTCGAAGCCGGGGCGGCGGCAGCGGACGTTTGTGCCGCTGCGCTTGCCGCGGCGGACCTTTCGTAGTTTGCTGGCGGCGGCGCTCGTCGCCACCGCAACAAGCTACTCGGTCAACGCGTCCTGCGTCGTGGCGCGTCGGGGCAAGGGTCAATGCACCCCCGTAACGCCGCATTGTGCGAGGCCCTGTGGGGCGTACCACGTGCACATGAGAGGAACTGGTGGTAAGTGGATCGGTGAGACGCTGCTCAATCACCTCTATTATAGGGAGGAAACCGCGTTTGTCGTCGAGGGGTCCAGCCTCCGTTCGCCTCACGCGTTAAAACAGGCGATGACGTGCCAGCGGCTTGGAGATTGCCTCAGACTCACCATATTGCGGCACCCCATCGACCGGGTAATCTCTCGGTACTGGTTCGAGGGCCGATGGGGACTGTTCAAGAAGGCCGAAGAAGGGTCTCAAATTCCCTTTGGTGATTGGCTACGCCAGAAGCGTGAAATTCACAATGGCCACCGCGATTTTCGGCTCTGGTCGGTAACCTCGGAACTATATACCAAAACGCTCGCCGGAATCGTCGTCGATAAGGATCTGCACCTATCATGGGTGCACCTGGAGACGGCCAAAGAGTGGATCGAGGCGGCGTTTCCGCTAATCACGGAATGGCTCTCGACGCCGCATATGGCCAGGGCCCTCGGGAAAGCGCTCTGCTTCGCGACCGACGGGTCCGAGAAGCCGCCTATCCATGTGCCGCGGCGCCGCGCCGCGGGCGGCCACACCTCTAGGAGGCCGGCGTCCTGGCTACCGGACGCGGAGGATTTGGAGCTGCTCTGGAACGACAACAAACTGGACCTCCAGCTCTACGCGCACGCGACCAAACTCGTCTCAGAGCGCATCGCCGACGCGTCCCTCGGCCCGCTGCCGCCGACACCTCCAACAACGAGCGCGGCGGCGTATCGGGCGTGGCTCGTCGCGCGGGCGGGCATGACGTAATAATTTCCATATACTTAGTACTTCAGCGCGCAGAAGCAGGCGACGCCGGCCTTGATCCAGTAGCTCTGGTCGCACAGCTTGACCTGGGCGTTTGTCTCCGACACGAGCGAGTTCCGGAAGATCGTGGGCTTGGTCGAGGGGACTTCGAGCCAGAAGACGAAGTTCGTACTGTGGCCCGTCGTACTAAGTGTTCCCGTCCGCGTCAGGATCTTGTAGACGGGACACCGGTAGATGCCGCCCTCCGGGAGTGGTCTATCCACCTCCGGCACAAGATGAATAACGGGCATGGGCGCAAACAGTTCCTTGGGCTTCGGGTCCGTGAGCGTGCCGTTGCGCTTATCCCACCTCGCGCCCTCCAAAAACAACCCGGTGATGTAGCACCCGGCCTCGGGCTTGCATTTCAGGTCGGACGCCTCCTCGCTTAGTAATACGTGGCTAAACTGCACCGTGTCCACCGGGAGCTGTTTTCGTCTCGCGTAGTTTTGCACATTCGCGGTCATGAAGCCCTGGGGGAAGAAGAAGACCGAGATCCAGATGACGTCGGGCGTGCCCTTCTGGATCCAGCCCTCCATGAAGTCGAGTCGTTGCAACAAATCCGCGTACCATAAAGGTAAGGGCTTCAGCGACGGGTAGCCCTTGCCCATCCACGGTTCGGGCACCTTGCCATCGTACACGGCGTTACCCATGGCCTCCAACTCCCCGGACATGACCACTAAACCTTTCAACGCTAATTGAAATTGCGCCAGCGTCGCGACCATGACGTTTTCGAGCCGCGCGAACTTGGCCACCTCTTGGACTAAAGTCGTGTTCAGGCACTCGTCGTAGTCCGTGGGATACCGCAAGAACACTTCGTCCGGGTCGAAGGGCACCGAGAGTCTAGCTTCCATGTCTTTTGCGGCCAGACCCATGACATCCTCTCGACTGATCCCGCCACCGCCCGTCGTCCGAGGCTGCAAACTGAGAATGATGTCCATGTTCGAATCACTCTCGTTCAAGTCGTAGGTGATCATGGCGTTCTCGTGCATGCCGAACACCTCGGGTTCCGGCATCATGGGTAGGCTGTCGATGTAGTCCATGTACCCCTTGTGGGGACTCGCGTCGTCCACCGCTATCGATTTATAGAGTCCACTCCGAGAGAACTTGTACGAGTCCGCCAGGATGTCCTTGGTCATGAAGTCCGCGATGATGATGTCCGCGGTCCGCATGTCCTTGTCGTCGTTGATGCGGCCGCCGTAGTTTACGACGGACGTGAGCATGCTCAGGACCGTGAAGGGGATGTCCGCGTACTGGCTCACGTACAACTCCAACTGTAGAATGCAGATATCTAAGTCCGTTTCGTTAAAAGCATAAGGGGTGTTCCAGCCCAGGGGGCCGAACTTCTTCCGCTCTATAATGAGCGCGTGGAAAAAACATAACCCGAAGAGGATCTTCCGGTAGTCCGGCGGTTTGTTGGTCTGACTCAATTTCACGTCGGACATTTTGAGGAAGATGGTCTGTAAATTCGCCCGCAGACCGCGCGGCGGCTCCTTAGTCATCTTCACGGAGACCTGCATCACGGCTATCGGAAAGTGAGGCGAGGGTTTACTTGTGAGCCACAGCCGGAAGCCCTCGTCGATGTCCCCCGGTTTGAAATCCTCCACTATTCTCTCCAAAGTTGGGAGCCACGACACGCAGAGGTGGCAGTTCTGGAGCAACACCCACGACCCATCCTTGGTGGACTTCTCAATCAATTTCTCCGCTATTTTCCCTTGGCCTTGGCCTAATGCGATACTCGTCATCTTGTCCGTCATCTCCAAGTGCTCCGCTAAACTTTGGATGTCCTTGTTCGGGTCCGAGCCCGTCGACAGGATGAACACGAGCGGTGTGACATTCACGCTATCATCGTAGCACGCGGGCAGATCAAACGGCGGCGGCTCCGTGTACCTTCGGCCCATTTCATCCGTCACGAACTTTTGCACGCCGTCCATCAATTTGTCCCGGCGGATGACGCGTAACACGCACAAGTTCTGCAGGCCGTTCAGGGCGTTGAAGGGGGCGGGGTAGCCGCACGCGTGGGGTTCCACGCTGTCATAGACTTTGCGCCACGCCGCCAGGTTCTTGCCGATCTCCTGGGGTAGACCTTTGAACACATCGCTCAGGCCACCCAGACACAGGATGTCGACCCACATGTTGTCGCCGATCCAGTCGGGCGCCGGGTTGGCCCGCTCCGCCCGCGTGACGACCTGGCCCGAGATGCAGAAGCGCCACTCTAGGGCATCTACTCTATTGTCGCCCATCATGATCTTTATTGTCATTAAGAATGAAAAGAGTAATTTGTGCGCCTCGAAGAGACTGCGACAGACATTCGTATAGACGAAGAACGTGAAGAACACGTTCAGGTGCTCCAGGCGTTCCTCGACGTCGTTCGACGCAGGTGCGCGACCGACACCGGTAGCAAATAAGGCCTTGAACCACGGTAAGGCGTACTGGTACATGGGGTCGACGTTGGCCATGTCCGCTAAACAAAAATATAAGAGCGAAGCTCTTTTGGCGACGGGTCTATACTCCTCGCTCGTCTTGTTCACTTCCTCGGACGTGACTTCCGCTTCTTGCATCCTTATGTTGACTTCGTTCGAGGTCTTCTTGGCTTGCGCTAACGTTTCGATCAAGTTGGTATCATCTAGGATGTTCCCTTTGGATTCCGCGAGTAACTTCAGAATAGAAGACTCGATGTCAAAAAGTTGCTTGTTCATGGCCGCGGACTGGACGACGAGTTCGGACTTCTTCTCCGCGAGTTCGGGCATCTCCAGTTCAACGGTCGCGCCGAGCAGCTGCTCCTCCAAGCCGCTCTGGGTCACGGTGAAGTTCACCAATGATATTTTAACTTGGACCTCCGGACTGTAGTGCGGGTTGGGCATTTTGGTCGTGAGAAACAGCCGGAACTCCTCGTTGTAGGGAATGGTATTTTCTCCGAGCTTCATCATGTCCTGCCCTCCTTGTTTGAAGGTCTGTTGCATCAAGATCGGTTCCAGAGCCGCGTCGAGCGTCTCCTGGATGTTCTCGAGTAACGCCCACTTGCCGAAGCGCACGGCGTTCTCCAGCGTCCTTAAGAAATTCTTATCCGTTAATTTCGCGACGTCGAAGCCGTTGATGCACACCTCCTTGTCCTTGGCCATTCTACGAATGTACCGGTTGGCCTGGCCCTGGGGGTCGATGAAGAGGGACCATCTCCGGGCCCGATCCAACATGATGCCATTCTGCGTACTCAAAGGATCCGTCGGTAAGCCGTACATCTGCCAGATCCTTAACTTCACGGGTTCCACCAGCGTTTGCACCAAGTCGCACCCTTCGGTGTGCTGGAGCTTGTACTCCACCAAACGTTCGCGCCAACTATCGACCACGTCTTTTCGGAATTCGGCCGTGAAGGGCCCCAGATAGGAAACGGTACCTGCCGACACGAGGATGTCGCCCATGCAGTTGTCCACCGCCACGGTCAGGTCCTTCACGGTCTGCGTCCATCGTACTCTTTCCCCACCGAGTCCTCCAATGAGTTTGTCGGCGTTCGCCAGCCGAATCTTGCACTGCTGCTCCTTGTCACTGAGAGCTTTCTTCTCCGCCACGGCGGCATTCAGGGCCTCCTCCAGGGCCTCGAGTTTAGCCACCACCACGGCCAGTTTCCCTTGGGCCTCCTCTAAGATGCCTGTGGCCTCCGCAAGTTCCGCCTGCGCCGCGGCCAGCTTCAACTTCTTGGGCTCGACACCCAACGCCACGAAGTGGTACGTGTGCATGGCGTGGGCCCACATGCAGATCGCCTTGCAGGCCTGGGATGCCTTTTCTATTTTCTCCGGTGTAAAGTTGGGATCCTCCATGTACGGGCCGACCTTCTTAATGACCTTGTCCGGGATGTTGTCCTTGTCGAACTCCTGGAGCATCTCCAGGAACTTGCCGGCGTTCGCTAACAGGTTCTTGCCGGCGGGCTCGACCCAGTCCAGAATTTTCTTGCCCGGGTTGTCGGGGTCGTTCTTTTTTAGGGGCGCGACCTCGAAGAAGACGCAGGCGACTTCCAGCGTGAGAGCTACGCCACTTGGTGGTTTTTTCAAAGCTTTGACTTCGTCGATATGACTTTTCTTCAGTTCCTTGAGGCATTGCACGGCCGCGGCTAAAGCGGGTAGGGCTTTGTCGAGATCGCCCTGGGCGTCGGCGGCGATGGCCGACGCCTTGACGGAGATCTCCGTGGCCGAGGCTTCTTGTACTAGAACTTTCTCCTTGACGAGGTCCGCTTCCTTCTTATCCGAGTCAATGACGACCATCATCTCGTCCACTTCCTTGCCTTTTACGATGAGTTGGGGGGCTAAGATCTCTAACTCTTTTTGCATGCCTTCTACCAGTTCTCCGGTACTGATGATCTTGTCCAGACCGATCTTCAACCGGTTCTTTTTGGTCTCGACTTCGCCTCGTTTGTACGCGAGGAGAGAATCGAACGAAGATAATAATTCCAAGTAGGACGTAGGTGTCACATAATTGTACCTTCGCAGCACCTCGTAGAACTCCTTGGATTTCGCCTCGACCTGTGTTGATAAAGAGTGAGTCGCGGAAGCCATCAATGCGAGGGAGCGACGCGTCCCTCAAGTTGAAGCCGCTTCGACGGACGCCGCGTCGGACGTCCTGGTGGATCTGCTTGAACATTTTGACGACGCCCTGCCGGTTCTCCGGCTTGACCTGATTCGCTTCTACTAATGCAGAAAGACCCACGGATTCTAGAGCTTCGGCGGGCCACTCCGTGAACCAGTCGATGGTCGAGCAATTCACGAGGGAAGGGAACTGCCGCAGTCGTTCCCGAAAGGTCTCGCCGAGCGGAGACATGCACAGGCAGACGTGCATGTTCCGCCGCACGCGCACGATGTACTGGGCGAAGATGTTCGTTTTCGTGGGCGTGATCTGCTTCTTCTGGCAGTCCACGCGGCACGCGGACATGATGGCGTCCAACTCCTCGGGGCCGTACAAATTGGGCACGTCGCCGGCGTTCAGGATGTTGTTCACGTCTTCCAACATGGCCTCCATGACCACCTGCGCGTCCGTGAAGATGAAGGCGGTTTGCTGGTCCTTGACGCCCGCGCCGAGTAGACATTTCCGCAGGTCTTCGCGCCACTCGGGCATGCCGTAGCCCTTGGCTATTTCGACCTGGAACAACTCGTACCCAGAGATATAAGTGGCCATCTTCGACATGCTTTGCCTGCCCGAACCGCCGACCCCTAATAAGAGGGCGTTGCCCTGGGGCTGCCTCAGGATGCGAGCGATCCGCAGCACGTGTTCAATGGCGTCCAAAAACATGACCAGGGGCATGGGGCTCTTGGACTCCGCGTTGTGCTCCTCCAGAAAGTCGTTCACCACCAGCTTCAATTTATCGATGTCCTCCACCTCCGAATAGATGCGCGGGTCCGCGGTCGGGTCCGTGAAGTCGCAGTACATGAGTCGTTCCGTCCTCTGAATCTCGGACCACTTCATGCTGAACTTCTGGGCGCAGCACGTTTCGAGTTGCGAACGGAACCAGTCGTGGTCTTGGGTCGTGGTCAGCCGGTCTTCGAACACCCGTTTGAGTTCGTGGACCCATAACCGGACCATGCCCACGGGTTCCAAAATCATCTTGGGCGAGCCCATGAGCGTGCCCTGGAAGACCTTTGCCAGGTCTCGCAAGTTGAAGGTGTAGTGGCTCTTGGCCGGGGTCGGTAAGAGGGAAGCCACCACCGTATTAAAGGTGTCTATGGTTGAAGCCACCAACCCCTCCGTCAGCTTGGCTATGGCGGGCGTGAAACCCGATAAAAAGGTGCCCAGGATGGTTTCAAAAATGCCCGCCTTAGACGCGTCGGACATCTCCGCCAAGCCGACCACATTGAACGGCCGCACGAACCGCGCGGTCATGTCTTGCCGCCCGCCGCCGGGCGGCCCCAATGAAGCGATGAACACGATGTCGATGATCTTCCTATACGCCAAATCATTAGAGCGGTCGAACCACCCGCCTTGGGAGAACCACTGTCTCAGTATTTCAATGGGCGGCTGGGCGCCGTACGTCTCTCGTTTCGGCATATTTAGGTCGTCCACATGAATAGCTTGGAACTTGCCCGCCGGCGGGCCGAAGATGCCTCTCCGTCTCTTCTCGAACTTGCCATCTAGGGTGTCCTGGGTCATGTTCGCGGACGTCTGCGCTGAGAAAGTCATGGTTAGAGGCATCAGTTCCGACGGGGCGGACTTGCCCTCGCATTTAGAAACGCCTTGCAGGTACTGGGAGATGGTTACTGTTTTCCCAGTACCGGTCTCGCCGACCATCATGCAGTGGTACCTATTCGCTAAGAGCTTCGCGAGGATGTAGGTACTTCTCACAGAGTCGGGTGTCGGTACTATTAACTCCGCAAAAGACAGCTTTGAATCTACTTTATATTCATCAATGGTGTCCATCCAGCCCTTCCAACCAGTCTCCTCGTCCCAGACGTAGTCGTAGACCAAACCAGAGTCGGGGAACGCGTTCTTCATGGCATTCGTCCGTAATTGAGCCCGGAGCCACATGTCGAACCTCGCGCGACTGGGCGCGGGCCCCGTGCCGCCCACGGACCACACCAGGGAGAAGATGAAGCGCGCTTCCAGCTGTGCAACAGCTCTCGCAACCACTTCTTTTTTCGGCGCGTCCCTACCTTCTTTTTCACAAAAGGGCTCCAGGAAGCAGTCCATCAAGCGTGTTAAAGATTCACATAAATTGTTGTCCATGGTCGGTAAGAGCTCGCTCATCTGCGCGCGCATGAAGCCGATCGCCGTAAACAAATACTGGTCGAAGCAGACGGCCATGATGGCCTTGAACTGCGTGCCTTCAAAACAAGGACAGTGCTTCAAGGTGCGGGAGACCCAGGACTCCCGCAAGACATCTAACCCCAAAGCCTTGGGCTCCATGTAGATAATACCGACTCGAGAGACGGTCGCGGGAGAAGCCACGAGCAGATCCTCCACCTCGAACATCATGGTCATCTCGTTGGACATCTTGATACTTTCGCCACTGACCAAACACAGCTTTTTATTGTCGTCCAAGACCGTGTTCATGTTCTCGATCCAGATCGCGTCGACAGGTCCGTCGAACATAATCCATTTTCTATCTGACGAAGTAGACGCCGCGGCGTGGCGGTACATGGTGGACATGATGCCGTCCTGCCACTCTCGCGTATTGGGGTCGAACTCGCCGTACATCTGGCCCATGGTGATGGACTTGGGGTTCAGCTGGTATATCTTGATCTTCTCGTAGGCGAAGCCCTGTTCGCCTCGCGTCTTCAGTTCGCCCAGGGTGTCCTCGAGGACGTGGAAGTTCCGGCTTTTGCCGCCGCCCGTCGGGCCCACCAGCATCAGTCCGTGCCGTACCACAATCATCTCGTACAATTCAACCACTTTCCCCATGAACCAGGGGTGCGGTTGTAAACCGTGCTTGTCGATCGTTTCCTCCATTACGGAGATAAGAGCACCATAGTCCAGTTCGGGCCGCTGCTTGCCCGGAAATAAGTCACTGATAATACCGCCGAACAAGGGTAAGTCCCCGGCTAGGAACTTGGGGATGTTCACGTCCTGCAACGCTCTCAACAACAAAATAAGTTCGTCGGCTTCCGGTTCCTTTCTTTTTAAGTTACCGGCGGCCGTGATGACCGTCTTCACGGCGCGCATGCCGTAGTCATAATGCGGCTGGCTCGAGCACTGTTCACTACACAACCTAAAGGTCGTGACCATCTTCTGGCCGCACTCCTTGCCGTTCTCGAAGCCGTAGGCGAAGAACATGATTTCTCCAATAAGGGCATAATCCGGCACCATCATCGCGACCGGCCGGAATAGGGCACTCAGAGAATCGGGCAGAGCGGACCGCCCCGCGTACCCCGGGTTCATCGTGATGAACACGCCGAAGCCCGGCAGGACCTTGATCGTACTCCCTTCGAATTCGATCTTTTCCACCTTGGCCTTAATAGCTAATTGGATGGACATCACCTGTTGACCTACAACACTGAGAACTTCGATGTTGATCCGGTTAAATTCATCGAAGCAGGCCCAGGCACCACAAGAAGCCAACCCCTTGAAGAACTTGCCCATGGCCTGGTAGTCCAAACCATCACTGCAGTTGAAGACGACGCACTGCATGGCCACGGCCTTGGCGAGGTCCTTCGTGGTCTCCGTTTTACCGGTACCCGCGGGTCCGGCCGGCGCACCGCCGAGAATCATCTGCAACGCGCCCATCAAGGTCAAGTAGCACTTATCCGTGAGAGGCGTGATCACCAATCTGAATGAATTACCGAGGTACTCATAACCATACTTTCTATTAGCGGCCACCATGTGTGCATATAAATCGTCGTCCCGCCAGTAGTACCGCAGCTGGGACGCCCAGGTGAAGTCCGAGATGTCCGAAACGCGTTCTTTTTGCATGCGGATCATCACGTCGCGCGCGTGCACGTCTATCACGGCTAACGCGCCGACCTGGTTGCGCATGGCGTTGGGGATGTCGCCTCTTACTAGTATGACCATGGCCTTCAACTGTTCGATTTGATGACTTAGCATCTCCGGCGGCCCGTCGACGCCTTTCTCATTCAATAAAGTTTCGGTCTCCAAGGTCCAGTACATCTGGGACCCGTTCAGCACGCACATGGAGGGCCACTTCTGCATCCATAAAGTTCTCTCTGTTTTCACGTAATCCTGGATCGCGAGGTGCATGACGTGTCGTATGGACAACCGCATCATCTCCTCGAACTCGACCATCCACACCTCCACGGACTTATCCGACGGGTCGACGTTGGTCATCATGGGCACGACCTCCTTCTCCGGCGAGATCATCTGCGTGATCTCGTACGAAGCCTCCAAGGGCTCGAACTTCACGGCGTCGATCGCCTCAAAACATTTTTTGAAATGCGGTTGCACTTTGGTGACGTCTTTGGATTCCGAGAGTATGCTTAGGAGATCGTCATTACTTAAAAAGTAGAACCGCGCGAAAATGCCTCTTTTCGTCTCCAAGTAGTCGTTCAAACCCTTTTGGACCTGGTCTAGAATCTTCGCTGAATCACTCAACTTCTTCAGCAACTTTTCGTCGTCGCAGAACTCCATCACGACCGGTCGAGCTTTGGCCGAGGACATGGTACTGGTCCAGTTTTTGTTGACGGTCGCGAACTTCTTGCCTTCCGCCGGTAATTGTTTGTTGATGTCCGGCGATTCAAAAATGGGCTGCAAATACATCCAGTTCCTCTGCACGTCGAGCCAGGCATCCAGGACCTCGCCAATGATGAAGAGCTTGTGGTTCCACGAAGAAATCCTCTCTTCGAAAGGACCCTTGAAGGCCGAGAACTGCATCGCCTGCGTCATTGTTACATGTTCGTCCAAGATAGCTTGAATTTCATCAATACCCGTTAAGATAGAAGTACCGGTATCTTTATAGGGGAAGATCTGCAGTTCCATCCCTGTCCACTCCCCGAGCATCTTGTCCAGCGTCTGTTCGATGTTAAATTCTTTCGCTGCCGCTTCCGACACTTTGGTGATGAGTTCCTCCTGGGACGCCGGGTTCAGGGCGAGGAGGGCGTCCAACGTGAAATTTGCATCTGGTTCGAAGTTCTCCAGCCCGAGCGCGCTGCCGACCTGGACCCAGTGCCGCGTGCGCATGCCCTGGTTCCTCAAAGCCACGATAATGGGCACGTAGGGCGTGAAGGCCTTGACCTGGGCCCTGATCTCCTTGGCGATGGCACTCTGGGCCTCCAATTTATTACGTTCGAAGAATTTGGAGGCCTTCTGGATGGCGTTGCCGTATTGGGTGACGTCCACCTCAATAACTTCGGCGTCTAGGGTCACGAACGAATGGGTGTGCCACGTCTTCGACGCCGTGAGCCAGTTCTCGCTCGTGTCCCACAGCTGGTAGTAGGGCTCGAACTTCTTCTTGATGGCGGCCAACTGGGTGTAGTCCGTGACTTCCCTTTCAAAAAGGATTTCGCGGGCGTTGAAGAGGCGCGACTGTTCGCCGGCCGCCTCGACCTGGGCCATGCAGTCCCGCGCGTTGGCCGCCGCCTCGGTGCACTGCGTGAGCGACGTGTACTGGTCGAAGGAGAAGGCGAACGTCTGCAAGTCATTCAGAGCGTCCGCGAAGGCCGCCTGCTCGCCAATTTGATCTTGTAATAATTTAGCTCTATTGGCCGCAATCACGCCTTCGGCAATTCGGGCTTGATCCTGGATCTTCACGGGCCACAACGCCACGGACGTCTGCCGCTCGAAGTGCGAGTACTCCACGCGGTAGAAATAATCATCTAACACGGCGTTCATCGATCGCATCTCGTCGATCAATTCCTGGTTCGCGCGTAAGTCGGTCCCCATGTTCTTGATGTAGTCCTCCAGCTCCGCCGTTTTTTCAATGTCCGAGGGGTCCTTCTCCAGTTCGCGCATCATGGCTTTGTAGCGACCGTCGAGGAAATCGGAGAATTCCAGAATGTGCTGGGAATGCGTTCCTAGAATCAAGTTGATGATGGCCATGTGCTTGGACCCCAGTTCCTCCCGTAGGGCAAAGGCGTTGAGTTCGCAGGCACCCGCGGACAAGGCTTCCGCCGGAATGGCCTCCTCAATACTTTTTTTGGCCTCGACGTGCTCCGTCAGCGTCTGCCGTAATTTAGGTAATTCCACAGAAATGGAGGGCGCGTCGGGCTCCTGGCCCTCCTCGTACTCCTCGTCGTTGGGCACCGCATGCGTCAAGTTGGCCACGTAGGCCTCGACGTCCAAATTCAGGAAGGCCTCCCACTGCCTAAAACAGTTGAGATAGGCCTCGCAGGGCTTTAATGCAGCCGTGATGGCCGTGGTCAAGGTCTCTACTAAGGCGCCGATCCACTCCTCGCCAACGGGCCACTTCTGGGTGCCGTTCAGATCCGTGACTTGCTCGCCGCGCACCGCTTTAATAAGAGCCGGCGTCGTCCAGAATAGGCGCTCCATGACGTAGTTCTGGGAGCAGCGGATGTTCCGACACTCGGCAATCGCTTTGGTGAAGGCGTTCAAAACGCAGTCCACGCTCTCGAGCAACGGCGTCTCGTAATCAAACGTCCTTCCTTCCACAGGTTCTACGGCAGCGATGGGGCACTCCTCGCCCTCGTCCGCCGTCACACGCCACGCTTCGATGCGCCGGTTGGCGTCGTCCACGGCCGTCTTGTTGAGCACTCGAGGTTCATCAGTAGACACGACCGTCATCCGGAACAGCCGCTGCAGGCGCGGCGGGTCTCCTTTATTTCGAGGAGGATACTCGCATCTGACATCGGCGATGCTCCGGACGTCTAGGGAACCCTCACACACCGTGAGCACGTACTGCGCGTACTCCTCTAGAGACGTTCGTGTCAAATCTAATAAATCTTGGACCATGCTGTAGTTGATCCTCGTTAACAGAAGATGGAGCTTGTTGGAAGCGGACTCGTGCTTCCGAATAGATGTCTCGTTCAGGTCGTAGACGGTCTGGTCCGCCGTCTTCAACGCGTTGTTTATGGCACTCGAGGTGCGCATGACCCAGCCCTCCCTTAACTTGCGCACCGTGGCCTTAATGTGCTCGTCTTGATCTTTTTCGAAGTGCGACGGTGTTCTCGGGAAAGCGTGGGTCGTGGTAAGGAGGCGCGTGGCCTTGACGTCCTGGGCGCTGCTCAGGGCCGTCGCGAGCACGTGGACCACTTCGGGACACTCCAGGAACGTCTTGGCTCTAAAGACGGTTTTCTGGGGCTGCACAAACTCCCGCGGGTTCGCAGCGACCCCGCAAACCGGTGCGGCGAGCAGTGGAGGCGGCGCCGGGAGGTCCCGCGCGAGCCAGGCCTTCAAATGGTAGGGGTTCAGCGCATCGGAGGCGAAGACTACACTATTCATGACCTCGTGGTACGTGTGTGCTACTTCGCCGCAGAGCTGGGCGGCGTCTTGCGCGCGTTTCACATCCGCTCCCGTGAGCTCGGTCGCGGACGGCGGCGGCGGCGGCAGGCCGGGGTAGCAGGGCCGGCCCAGTTCATGCGTCCGCTCCACCTCGCGTAACGCCTCCTCCCGCACTGCATCCGAGTCGAAGGGGCCCCGGCTCAGGCCGATGCGCAGGAGCCGCGCCCACGATTCGCGTAAAGGCAGGGTCACGGCGGCCTCGTTCACGGGGATGCTTTTAATTGTGTGCGCGAAGGCCAGCAAGGCCTCGGCGTCCCGCCGGCGTCGTAAAGCGGCGGTGAACGCTGTCACGATTTCGCCGGCGTCGGACCAGCTCGGAAAAGCTACACAGCACGCGTGCCTTTCCTCCGTGCGATCCTCGAAGACGACCTGGTACGTCCGTGCCGTGGGAGCGTAGCCGCCGATCACCGTGCACGGCGCCCACGTCGTGCAGGAGACCTCGTCCGAAGTTAACGCCACGGCCTCCTCATTTATACCTTCAAAGCGCGAAAAGCGCTTCCGCACGGGCTCGTCTAAAACGTCGTCCACGAAGGGTCCCAGGGGCAGTTTCGGTGAGGAAGCAGCCACCTTCGCGCCGACGGGCGTCGCGAACCAGGCTTCCAGGCGCCGCTGTAGCGCCTCGGTCGTCGCGGGTTCGGCCACCGGGCAGGTCGCGCGCTCGGCCGCCAGGAGCTTCTCGGCTAGGGTTTGCGGCTTCCGCACTTTGCGCGACACGTTCACAGGCGGCGCCCAGCGGCGTTGTCCGGGCGACTCCTTGTCGGGCGAGCTCGCGTACTTCGCGAGCGTCGCCGAGGACTGCGCCTGCTCCATGACGTCGTTGATCGCGGCGTCGGACCACTCGAAGGGCATCTCCACCGCCTTCTTCTTCGGCTGCTTGCGCTTGGCGCCCGCGCCGCGGCCCATCGTCTTTGGCTTTTGCTGCTCCGAAGCGGGGCAGCCTCCACAGGTGTTTCTGGTGTGCGTCCCAGCCGTTTCGCGGCTACCTCTCGTTGGGCAGCTTCGCGGTGCCTCGCCAGGCGTTCCTCGGCTCTGGGGCAGACCTATTAATAGCAGGCGCTGCTTAATTGCAAGCACTAGAAACCCATGAAACCCACTAGAACCCATGGAGTATGCACCCGTGAAACCTTCAGGCAGATGATTCATGTGAAAATCACAATCAATCATTCGTCCACTCACCAGAATGATAGTTCGCGCAGCGGCTCGCCGTTCGCTGCGCTGCCGCCGGTCGCCCATACATGCTACGTGCGATACGACGGGGCCCACCAGACTAATGACTACTATTTACAAATGGACCCCGGCGCGACCTCGACGATGGCCTCAATCTCGACGGGCACCCCCAGCGGCAGCGCGTTCGTGCCCACCGCGCTGCGCGCGTGCCGGCCCCGGTCACCCAGGACCTCGAACAACAGATCGGAGCACCCGTTGACCACGCCGGGCTGGTTCTCGAAATCATCAGAACACGCCACAAACGCCACCACCTTGTGCACCTGCGTCACGTTGTCCAGCCCGACAGCGTCGCTCAGCGTGCGTAATAAAGCGAGGCCGCAGAGCTTCGCGGCGTCGGACCCCTGGGCCATTTTCAAGTTCTTGCCCACGACGCCCGTGGAGATGCTGCCGTCGGGCCGCACGGGAATATGCCCCGCGAGGTATAATACATTGCCCGCGCGGCTGTACATGGCGTAGCTCCCCTTGGGCGCGGACGCCGGCGGCAGCTCGTAGCCGAGCTCCGCCAGGCGATCCTCCGTGGTGCCCCGGCATACAATGAGTTCCTGGCCCTGCGGACCGTACGTCGTCGCCCAGTCGGTGCGCTTGATCGTGATGGCCCGCGCCGCTGGCCTCGTGAAGGCCCTCGCAGAGCGTGCAAGGAGAGCGCCGCCAATCATGCCGAGGCGCAGGCGCATTGAAAAGCTTGCAATTGATGCTTTACGGCTCGACACGCGAGCGATGCCGCTCCAACACAGCTTGTTTAACACTCTGTTAGCAATTGTGCAGCAGCTAAATCTGCGCGGTGTCTGACGCTAAACTAGAGCTGGCTACTGCGTAGTACGCAGTTCAGGAGACTGTGGCAGGAATCATCCGGGCTACACTGAAATTCAAAGGCACAAAACCCGCGAGACCTCGTAAAATCGAGGTCCAAAAGTCGACCACTTCGACCAGAGTGGCACGACGCTCACGTACGCAGCTGCGGCATCGTGACTGGTCTGTGACTGCTGGAGACCCAGTCTCAGCTTGCAACCGGCTCACGTCGGCACCGCTCTGCCTGAAACCGCCGGAGAGCGACTCAACTCGCAGACCTAATCATGACTGCCGAGAACGGCAGCGAAGGCGCCGGCACGCCGACGACTGCTCCCAAAACGAGTCCCGCGGTCGCCTTCCGCAAGAGCGCGGATGCGACCACGCCCGCCACCGGCCACGACCACGCGGCGAGCTGTAAAGCACTGGAGGAGGCCATGGTCAGCTGCGTGGGCCACATCTCGAGCGACGCGTCGCGGACGACGCTCGCCAAGGCCAAGGACGCGTTGTCCAAGCTCTTCGGCGCGCAGGCGAAGCTGACAGCGGAGATCGACGCGTCCGCGCGCGCCCCGGGCGAGAAGAAGGGGCTCCTTCTTCGCTGCGAAAAGTTGGAGCAGACCATCGAACACGCCGACGACACGCTGCGCGAGGCCGTCGAGGGCGCCGCATTGAAGCGACGAGCCGCCGGCGACGCCGCGTATAAAGAGGAGCAGTTCGACGCGGCCTACGCGGCCTACGCCAACGCGCTGGGCTTCGCGCCGGACGACGTCGAGGCCTTGCTGGGCAAGAGCCGCAGCGCGGCCAAGATCGGCAAGTGGCAGGCCGTCGTAACTGACGCAAGAAAAGCCGCGAAATTGGACGTGCAGGCAAGTGAGGCCCACGCTCTGCTCGTGACCGGTTTGGTCGAGTCCGGAGACCCGGCGCAGGCCGCGCAGGCCCTGGGCAACGCGCCGGACGACGTGCTGGACAATAGTGCCGACCTCCAGATGCTGGGGACCGAGATCATCCCCGAGGCGGCCAAGAAGGCGGCCAACGGCCTCTTCCAGCAGAAAAAGTACGCCGAAGCCCTGACCTTGTATACATTGGCTGTGGAATTGACGGACGGCCAACGGCACGTTTATTTATCGAACCGCTCCGCTTGTTTGCAAGCATTGGGAAGGTGGGAGCGCGCCGCGGACGACGCGCGGCGGGTCGTGGAATTGGAGCCGGCCTTTGCCAAAGGGCACTTGCACCTGGCCCGTTCCCTGGTCCGCCTGGATCGTAAAATAGAGGCGTGCGAGGTCTTGGAAGAGGGCATTGAGGACGGGCCTGAAGATGCGTCGAGTCTCGAGAAGTTGTTGGCGGAGTTGCGGACGGCGCGGCCGCCGCCGGCCCCGCCGGGGCAACAATCTAGGCAACTCAGAGACGCCGCGACGCTCAACTACAAGCGAGGCCTGTACAAGGAGGCGTTAGCTTTATATACGAAATGTCTGGCGCTGGATTGCGACCAGGCGGACGCGGTCTTAGCGAACCGCGCGGCGTGCTGGTTGATGGTTAATGAAACTCAAAGAGCCGTGGACGACTGCGCCAAGGCCGCGGAGACGGTCGAGGCGGGTCTGCTCACTGACCTGCCTGATTCTGAAAAACAACGGTTATTAGCGCAGCGGTCGAAAGTCGCTACTCGTAGAGCATCCTCGCTACAACGGCTCGGGCGCATCGACGAGGCGATCGACGTCGTCGACGCCGCGCTCGAGCACGACGAGGCCCTGGAGGACCGGCGGGCGCAGCTGGAAACCGTCCAGGAGACGGCGCGGGCCGCTCAGGAAGCCTACGACGGCCAGGAGTACTCGCGCGCCAAAAGATGTTTCGTGAAACTGAGAGATGATTTTTCCATAACCGATGACCCCGACGCGTGCGTCAAATTGGCCGACTGCCACGTGCACCTCAAAGAATATGCGGACGGGAGCCGAGAAGCGCTAAGTGCGCTGGCCACGAAGCGCCTGTTCGGCGCGGAACTTGTACTGGCCCACGGTGTAAGAGCTGATGCTCTACTAGCGCAGGGCGACCGCGCGCGGGCCGAGCAGCACCTGGCGGCGTGCTTACAATTAGACCCGGACAATAGCGACATCAAGACGCGTTTGAAGCACTTGCGGCGAAGTACGCGGGACGCCGACCGGCTGCGATCGGAGATCGAAGCCTTGGTGAAACAAGGCGACTTCGAGAAGGCGGCCCACACCGCCTCGGAGGGCATCGCCGTCGACCCCGCGGACAAGAAGCTGACGGCGGCCATGCACGTGCGGCGGGCCAAGTGCCACCAGTTGTTAGCTTTGAAAGTGTTAAGGAGTAACGGGGACCGGGACCAGCGGCAGGATAAAGCCATGCCGCACTGGCGGCGAGTGCACGCTGATTCTTCCGCAGCATTATACCACTCTCCCGCACCGTTGAAGACGGCCTACTTACTAGGAGCGGAAGCTCTACAAGGTATGGACCGCCACAATGACGCCGTTGATTTGTTAGAGAGCGCGTTGAACACGCTCCCGGACGGCAAGGGCGATCGGGACCTCGTATCAAAGTTCAAGACGGCCCAGCGCTTATTGAAGAAAGCCCAACGACCGGACCTCTACAAGCTCGTCGGCCCGGACCTCGACGAACATTCGGACGAGAAGGCCCTCAAAAAAGCGTATAAGAAGGCCGCCATGAAGTGGCACCCCGACCGCTTCAGTTGTAAGGGCGAGAAGCAGCAAAAGGAGGCCGAGGAGCAGTTCCAGAAAATTAACGACGCCTACGAGTTCCTCACCGACGCATCGCGCAAGTCCTTGTGGGACCAGGGCTTCGACCGGGAGGAGATCGAGCAGCAGCTCGAAATACAGAAGCAGCAGCGGTCGCACGGCGGCAACCCGTTCGGGGGCTTTGGCGGGTTTAGAAGGGGCTGAGGCTAGGGGCTTTTTGCGTTCGCTGGTGTTCCGCTTTATCATGACCGGCCTCCTTGGGGGCCTCGACCGCGGCGGAATTATCACGGGCATTTCGATCGACTCGTCGCTCTAACGTTTTATTACTGGTACTTTGCATATTCCCAGCGTAGAGGCTACGGGTACTAGTCATATGTTTAATAGGCCCGCGCGGAAACTCCCCCTCACGGCTGCCCCATTTCAGGCCCCATGCCGATCCCCGCCAGCGCCTCGGCGACCTGTCGCTCGAGGCGGAGGCGCCCGAGCGTCGCGTCGACGATGTCCTCGTTCCCCGGAGGTAGGGCGCGCAGGCGCTCGAGCGTCTCCCGCTCGCGGGCATCGGGCGACGCCCAGTGCCACGTCGGCGCCGGCACGGCGCCCCGCCGCGCGGACGCCGCGATCAGGCGCAGCGTGTGGCCCGGCGCCGGCAGCGCCTCGTAGGGGACCCGACGCGGCGCCGCCGCGTTGAGCGGGTGCTCCTCCTCCTCCTCCTGGTCCGAAGAAGAGAAGTCGACCCCCTCGACCGCGGACACCGGCGTTTGGGGGTTGCGCGGCCGTTTCCGCTGCGTCGTGACGACCGGGACATCCGATGGCGACGGCGGCAGGGCACCA
>Ga0114994_10000325_pt1 | contig 31042 bp, 39 predicted proteins | sample ArcticOcean_MG_C_9_FD_87043 | JGI IMG/M metagenome (GOLD analysis project Ga0114994, IMG submission 87043) | Marine microbial communities from western Arctic Ocean - ArcticOcean_MG_CB2_152 | ecosystem: Environmental > Aquatic > Marine > Oceanic | place: Arctic Ocean: Canada Basin | collected...
AATACCCTTTATACAATTAACGCCTTAAACGAAACAATTAAAACCTGTAATAACGGTGTCCTAGATACAACTTTTCAGGTAGATTGGGAAAATTATAGAAACTGTATAATGGTTACTAATGAAGATGGCCTAAGAAGAATAGATACATCTGTCAAAGAAATTATACATATTAAGGTAAAACGATGATATTTATATAGGATGGAAAAGCAAGATTCAAATACAACTAAAAAGAAGGGTAATACATATACTTATCATGGAAAAAAGTTAGGTGTTACTCCTGATCCAAAGGATCATATGAAAAGGCGAGAAAAGGATGAAGAAGAAGTACGAAAACTTCTACGAGACCTAATCTACACAGAAATGAAAAATCTATTTGTAAAAAAATAATAAGAAGATGCAAAAAATATAAACTTTTAAACGATAAGATAAACGTTAATGTTCAGAACTATTACCATTGTCTTACTTTTATTTATAAGTTTAAATTCTTATTCCCAACCACTTAAAACCCCTTATATCAGTTTTAGCGTTGATGCTAATAATTTGTTAGAGATACAGGACAACAGTCGCATGAAGTATCAGATTAACGGTTTAGACTTTGATATTGATGTTGGCACAATACGTCAAAAAACAGCAGTATATGCATTTTACGGCGCATTTCCTAATGCTTATTATCATAATTACGGTTTCGGTGTAGATTACTATTTTAATATCGTACAAAATGTTTATCTATATTTAGGGAATCAATACCATGTGGTAATTAGAACAGGAACTCATAACAATGGAATAGCCGTGAAGTATAAACGTAGGAGGATCACTGATAGTTATATAAACCCAAGAGCAAAACTTAGTTTAGAGACAAAATGGATAACAATAGATTTAATCATTAAACTAATTGATCGAAACGATATTGGTGTTCGTGTATTTGAGGGAAGTGCAGGATTAACCAAAAGTTTTTGAAAATGTATCATATAAGTTACATTCTAGTTTGTTTTGTTTCATATATGTTACATTTTATCTCGTTTAAACAATAAAAGTTTTTGAAAATATTTACCTCAGATTTTTATATGTCGTAAAAATTGTTTATATTTATATTAAATAAAAAATAACTAACTAACAATTAATAATTAAACTATGAGTAAACTCACACTTAGTGTCCTACTTTTTCTGCTAGGTCAAATCGCAATCTGGTTTCAAACCAATGGCCAATTTCTTTGGAAATGGTTTGCAAACAATCCTTTAATCTTATCTCTAGTCGGCGGCTCAACAATATCATATGCCTTTATATATGGTACTAAATTTGCATACGAACATTTTGACGGCCTTCTTTGGCCAGGCAGATTTTTAGGTTTTGCACTAGGAATAAGCTCATACGCAGTCTTAACTTGGTGGTTTATGGGAGAAGGCATTAGCTTAAAAACATTCACCTCTCTTATACTATCAGCTGGCATAATATGTGTGCAATTATTTTGGAAATAATGTTAATAACTTTTTACTCAGAATTTTTTTATGTTAAACAAATTGATTATATTACTATATAAAATTAAACTATGGCAAAACAACTAGGATACGCATGTATAAATATGACTCTCGGAGAAGAAGGCATATCATGTAACAGAAGTATGATACGTAGAACATTCAATGCAAAAGGCATTGACTATGCATCGGAATTAATAGTAAGTAATATGAAAAGCCTATTACAGCTAATTCATTGGAACAACGAAAATGATATAAAAGTATATCGTATGTCGAGTAGTATGTTTCCATGGATGTCTGAATATGAATTCAAAGATTTACCAGATTATCAAGAAATATGTGACTTATTACAAGCCATAGGAAAACTTGCAATAGATAATAACCAACGATTATCATTTCACCCTGGCCAGTTTTGTGTATTGGCCTCACCAAATGAAACTGTAGTACTAAATGCTATGAATGAACTTAATAAGTCTGCACAAATCATGGATCTTATGGGTTTACCAAAGTCTCGTATGTCAAAAATAAATATACATGTAGGTGGTGCATATGGAGATAAAAAATCGGCACTTAACAGATTTTGCAAAAACTATTTACGTACATCATCTTCAGTTCAAGCCCGTCTTACCGTAGAAAACGACGATAAAGCCAGTATGTATTCAGTATCGGATTTGTATTGGGGAGTATACAAGGTAGTTGGTATACCTATTGTGTTTGACTATCATCATCACCAATTTTGTACAGGAGATTTGACTGAAGAGGAAGCATTAAGAGTTGCAGCAAAAACATGGGGCAATGTAAAACAATGCACACATTATTCAGAATCTAGGCGTAGAGAACAAACTCTTGTTGTAGAAGAACTAATGTCGAATAGTAATATAACAGAGCAAACACTACAAGATTGGCCAACTATTGCAAAAATGCATAAAGAAGTCAGCAAAATAAAAGTGCAAGCACACTCAGATTATATCGTTGACGAAATCAATGACTATGGACTAGATATCGATGTAGTTGTAGAATCAAAAGCAAAAGAATTAGCTGTACTAAGCTATTTAAAAAAATATAAAAATAAATTACAAAAAGTTTTATAGTGTGAGATATTTTTATTATATTAACTAATAATTAACAAAAACAGGAGAAAAAAATGGCAATTGACTTAGACGCAATTAGACGCAAACTCGGAGACTTACAGTCTCAAACAACAAGGACTTCCAGCTTATGGAAACCAAGTCCAGGAAAAAACCAAGTAAGAATAGTACCTTACCAACATGATAGAGATAATCCATTCCAGGAATTATTTTTTCACTATGACTTAGGTAAAAAGAATTACCTTTCACCAGTTACATTTGGTGAACCAGATCCAGTAGTGGAATTTTCTGAAAAATTAAAATCAACAGGCAATTCAGATGATTGGAAACTTTCCAAAAAACTTGAACCAAAAATGAGAACTTATGTACCAGTTTTAGTTAGAGGACAAGAATCAGAAGGCGTAAAATTATGGGGATTCGGTAAACAAGTATATACAGAATTACTAGGATTTATCACAGATCCTGACTATGGTGATATTACAGATCCAGGTTCAGGTAGAGATATTGTAGTTGACTTTACTCCATCAGAAGGAGTTGGAACTTATCCAAAAACAACAATTAGGGTAAAACCAAATCAAACAGCTGCAACAGAGGATAAAGCAATTGCAGAAAAAATCATGACAGGCCAAGAAGATATTTTTAATATTTTCAAAAAGCAAAGTTATGATGATTTAAAGAAAGCTCTAGAAGAATGGTTAGATCCTAGTACAGATGGTGAAGTAGTAGGTAACTTACCTTGGGAAAATAAAGAAACTACGGCTACTGCAACAGGTGTAGATACAAAAACAGCAGTTCAATCAACAACAAAAAGCACAGACGACATATCAGCAGCGTTTGATGACTTATTTAACAGTAAATAGAAGAGAAAAATATGAATACTGAACAATTAAAAAAGCATTCTAATATGGTTCGTGCATTAGCAAAAGAACTAGAAGGTAGAGGACAAATGCATGGCATAGTTTTAGAACTAGTTTCCAGTCTTTTGGCATCAATTCGCGAGGCAAAATAATATGGGAAATCAAGAAAAAGACGCACTAGCAGAACAACTTGCAAAATCTCTAAATAAACAGTTTAAGGATTATAAAGTTGCATATTTTCTTGACGGATCTGAAAATACTCCAACTGATTTAACAGAGTGGATATCAACAGGCTCATCTATGCTAGATTTGTGCATATCAAATAGACCTAATGGAGGAATACCAGTTGGTAGAATTACCGAAATAACTGGATTAGAAGCTTCAGGAAAGTCTTTAGTTGCAGCACAAATCTTAGCAAATACACAAAAGAAAGGTGGATTAGCTGTTTACATTGATACTGAAAATGCAATAAATGAAGAATTTCTACAAGCACTAGGTATTGATACAGCAAAGTTACTTTATATTCAATTAGAAACAGTTGAAGATATATTTGAAGTAATGGAAAACATTATTTCAACTGTTAGAGAAGGTGAAAAAGATAGACTTGTAAGTATAGTTGTCGATTCTGTGGCAGCAGCAACTACTAAAGTAGAACAAGAAGCTGACTATAGTAAAGACGGTTGGGCAACTAGTAAAGCTATTATATTATCAAAGGCAATGCGTAAAATTACAAACATGATTGGACGACAAAGAATTGCATTGATATTCACAAACCAACTTAGACAGAAAATGGGAGTTATGTTTGGAGATCCTTGGACTACATCAGGTGGAAAAGCTATTGCATTTCATGCTAGCTGTAGATTAAGGTTAAAACCGGCAGGCCAAATAAAGGCAACTGTTAATGGTCAAGCTCAAACTGTAGGAATTAAAACAAAATGTGTAGTCGTTAAAAACCGTATGGGACCACCATTACGTACTGCAGAATTTGATATCTATTTTGACAGTGGAATAGATGATCTTGGTAGTTACCTTACAATTATGAAGGCATACAAATTGATTAAGCAAGGTGGATCATGGTATACCTATACAAAGCTAGATGGAACTGATTGGAAATGTACTTCAAAAACTTGGAAATCTACCCTATTGGAAGACGAAGGACTACGAAAGGAAATCTACGATCTTATTTGTGACACATTGATAATGGACTACAAAAGTGAAGAGTTAGGTATTGATGATGTAGAAATTTCAACTGAACCAATTCCACAAGGATAGTAAATAACCATCTCATTACTAAATTTTTGCAAGGACTCAGTTGAAAGATTGGGTCCTTGCTTTTTTTTGTTAATAACTTTTTGAAAATAACTAGCCAGGATTGTCCAGATTGAATAAAATTGGTTATATTTAACATATAAATAATAAATATGAAAAACAGATACAAGGAAATATTAGAAAGTCTCAATGAAGACACTGCTCCAAAGCAACAAAACGATAGAATCTTAATCATAGACGGATTAAATACATTCATTAGAAGCTTTGCTGTAAACCCAAGTACAAACGAAGACGGCATACATGTTGGTGGTATGACTGGTTTCATGCATTCAATAGGATATGCAATTAGAAATATAAGACCTACTAGGGTTATTATATGCTTTGATGGTAGAGGTGGTAGTCAAAGGCGTAGAAAAATATTTCCAGACTATAAAGGAAATCGTAGAGTTAGAAAGCACTTAACAAGAGCAAACACGTTTCAATCTATTGATGATGAAAGAATTTCTATGAGTCAACAGATGAATAGACTAACCCAATATTTAGAGACTTTACCACTAACAACTTTAGCACCAGAAAATATTGAAGCAGACGATGCAATGGCGTATATTTGTGAGCAAGTGTATCCAAAAAGCCAATGCATTTTAATGTCTACGGATAGAGACTTCTTACAGCTTGTGTCTGATAGGGTACAAGTATGGTCTCCAACAAAGAAAAAGATGTATGTAGGAGAAACTATTAGAGAAGAATTTGGACTAGACTCAAAAAACTTTATCATATTAAAGTGTATAACAGGTGATGGATCAGATAATATCCCAGGAATACGAGGTGCTGGAATTAAGTCTTTACAAAAAAGACTACCAATACTATTTGGTGAAAAACAAATCCAGCTATCAGATGTTCTTGAATACGTTAAAGAGAATGGAGATAATACACAGTTGTCAAAGGCGTTAAAAGATTCTAAAGAAATGTTAGAAACAAATCACAAGCTAATGCAACTTCAAGACGTAGATATTTCAGGTCATTCTAAAGAGTCTATTATAAACATTGTACGATCAAATATACCTAGACTAAACAAATTAGAATTTGAAAAAATGATACTAGAAGATAATCTAAATGGAATATTTAAGAATCCATCGTTATGGCTTAGAGATTCATTCTTACCATTAGATAATATCATAGAAAAATAATATGAATAAAGACAAATTAAGTAATTTTGGATATAGCTTTCAGTGTAAACTGATAGCTTCACTATTTAAAGACAGAGCATTTCTACAACAAATCATAGATATATTAGACCCATCATACTTTGAGTCAGAAGCTAATATAAGTATAGTTCAAAATATTAAAGATTATTTTTTAGAATACAAATCACCTCCAACTATGGAGGTAATGTCTGTGAAAATTAAAGAAATAGACAACGACATGTTAAGGACTCAGGTGGTAGAACATCTTAAAGATTCTTATAAACAATTAGATGCTCCAGATTTAGAATTCGTAAAAGAACAAACTATAAAGTTCTGCAAAAACCAAGTATTAAAGTCTGCAATAATGGAATCCGTTAATCTTCTTGCAAGAGGAGAATTCGAACAAATTAAAATGACAATTGATGCTGCAATGAAAGCAGGTATAGAACGAACAATGGGACATGAATATACTGTAGACATAGACGAGCGATATTTAGAATCAGTTAGAAATACAGTTGCAACCGGATGGGATGTAGTCGACGAAATTGCAGATGGTGGATTAGGTAAAGGTGAATTAGGAGTAATGGTTGCACCAGCCGGAATTGGTAAATCATGGGCATTGGTAAACGTAGGAGCGGCCGCTGTAAAGGCCGGTTTAAATGTGATACATTATACGCTTGAATTAAATGAAGCTTATGTTGGACTGAGGTATGACGCAGTAATGAGCGGAATACAAGCACAAGAACTTAAATATCATATTGATGAAGTTAAAGAAATTGTTGGTAAGTTAAAGGGTAAGTTAATTGTAAAATATTATCCAACCAAAGGTGGAACAGTAAATACACTAGCAAGTCATATTGAAAAGTGTAGAATGCAAGGATTTGACCCAGATCTTATTATAGTAGATTACGCAGATTTATTACGAGGACATGGTAAAGAAGTACGACATGAACTTGGTAATATTTATGAAGACTTGAGAGGATTAGCTGGTGAACAAGAAATACCATGCTGGACAGCCTCGCAAGCAAATAGGTCTGCACTTAGTGAAGACATTATTGGTGCAGAAAAGATCGCAGAATCCTACTCAAAGATAATGACAGCAGATTTGGTCATATCACTAAGTAGAAAAATAGAAGACAAATTAGCAAACACAGGACGATGGCACATAATAAAAAATAGATTTGGTCAAGATGGAATAACCTTTCCAAGTATGATGAATGCCAGTAATGGACAAATAAATATACATGCACCAGATTCTTTAGATGGCCAAGATGTACAAGCAGATATGAACAATCATTCTGAATATCTTAGAAAAGTATTACAATCAAAATACAATAAAGAAGCTTAAATATGTATATATCGATATTTATTATAGACTGGCACGAGCCGGTTATTTTTATCTAATATCACAAATAATAAAGGGAAAAACAATATGGAAGTATCAAATCAAATATTATCAGAAATTACAGTTTATATGAAGTACGCTAAATACGTACCAGAGCTAAATAGGCGAGAGACTTGGGAAGAACTAGTTACAAGAAATAAGGAAATGCACCAAAAGAATTTTCCCCAATTAAGTGAGGAAATAGAAGAAAAATATAAACTGGTGTATGATAAAAAGGTATTGCCATCAATGCGAAGTTTACAATTTGGTGGTAAACCAATTGAGATATCTCCAAATAGAATTTACAATTGTGCATATTTACCCATTGACCACATTGATGCATTTAGTGAAACTATGTTCCTATTATTAGGAGGAACAGGAGTTGGATATTCAGTTCAAAAACACCATGTAGATAAACTTCCAACAATAAGTAAGCCATTCCCCAAAAGAAAGAGAAGATTTTTAATTGGGGATTCAATTGAAGGATGGGCAGATGCAGTAAAAGTTCTAATGAAATCATATATGAACGGTGGAGGAAGTAGAATTGAATTTGACTTTTCGGACATTAGAGCTAAAGGTGCACAATTAGTTACATCAGGTGGTAAGGCTCCAGGACCTCAACCACTCAAAGAATGTGTATTAAAATTAACTGGTATATTAGAATCCAAACAAACTGGAGAAAAGCTAACAACATTAGAAGCTCACGATATAGTTTGCCACATTGCAGATGCAGTATTGGCCGGAGGTATTAGAAGAGCTGCACTTATTAGCTTATTTAATGCTGATGATGAACAAATGATAGCTTGTAAGAGTGGAAACTGGTGGGAATTAAACCCACAGCGAGGTAGAGCAAATAATTCTGCATGCCTGATGAGGCACAAAATAACAGAAGATTTTTTTATGGACCTTTGGAAAAGAGTTGAACTATCAGGAGCTGGTGAACCAGGAATTTATTTGAATAACGACAAGGATTGGGGAACAAACCCATGTTGTGAAATTGCATTGCGACCAAATCAGTTTTGTAATCTTTGTGAAGTAAATGTTTCAAATATAGAATCGCAGGATGATCTAAATGAAAGAGTAAAAACAGCGGCATTTATAGGAACACTACAAGCTGGCTATACATCATTCCATTACTTAAGACCGATATGGCAAGAAACAACAGAAAAAGAAGCACTCATAGGTGTTTCAATGACCGGAATAGGATCAGGAACTGTATTAGGATACGACATGAAAAAAGCAGCAAGCTTGGTTAAACGTGAAAATACTAGAATTGCAAAAATTATTGGAGTTAATCCAGCAGCAAGAACAACAACTGTAAAACCTGCGGGAACAACTTCATTGGTACTAGGAACAAGCTCAGGTATCCATGCATGGCATAATGATTATTATATTCGTAGAATAAGAGTTGGCAAAAACGAATCAATATATCAACATTTACTACAATTTCATCCTGAACTAGTTGAAGACGAATATTTTAGACCTCACGACACGGCAGTAATACAGGTACCTCAAAAATCACCAGCTGGATCTATATTAAGAACAGAGTCTCCATTTAGTACATTAGAAAGAGTTAAAAAGGTAGCATCTGACTGGGTAGTACCAGGACATAGAAAAGGTTCTAACTCTCATAATGTATCTGCAACAATATCGTTAAAAAATGACGAATGGGAACTAGCAGGACAATGGATGTGGAAAAATAGAAACTATTATAATGGATTAGCTGTATTGCCATATGATGGAGGTTCTTATACACAAGCACCCTTTGAAGATATTACAAAGGAAAAATACGATGAAATGATGAAATCATTAAGTGATGTTGATTTATCAAAGGTTGTTGAAATAGATGATAATACAAATCTTTCTGGAGAACTGGCTTGTTCAGGAGGTAGTTGTGAAATTACGTAGAGATTGGATACAAGAGTTATACATTAAGGAGTTTATAAAACCAAAACTTCACCCTAAAGATTTTTACTGGGATGAAGGAATAATGGTAATGACTGAACATTATCATTTAAGGCGAGGAACCTGTTGTGGTTCCGGGTGTAGACATTGTCCGTATGAAAAACATAACCGAACTGAACAACCAGCTCCACCGTCTAAAAGGGGAAATAACTAAGTATCAAGATGACTGTAATCATGATACTGAATGTATAAAGACGTTAGCAAACAATGATGTTAGAATTGCTTGTCTGCGATGCGATAAAGTTCTTCGCTTGCCATCAACATCTGAATTAAATAATTGGTTAAAAAAATGAAATACGTTATAGGAAATAATTTAGTAGCAACAATGGCAACTTATCTATTGCCAAATGTTCGCCACTTGAAATCATCTTCACCAGACTTAGATATTTTAAACATAGAAACATTTTATATTCCGTATTATTGTCTAGATTTTGTAAAATCAGTTTTTCCAGGAGCAAAACTTACAAAATATGAATTGCGAACTATGTATGATATGCGTGCAACCCTTTCCGCAGTCAAACCAAAGAACTTTGACCAAATATATAAATTATACACTAGAGGAAAAGTAAATGTTGAAAAGGAATACCTTAGAACTATTTCAGAATCTTTAGACGTAATTTCTATAAATGGAGAATCTCCAATAAACTCCTTGATTATTTTATATGACGAACTACGTAAGTTAACCAAAGATAAGGTTGAAGAAACAACAATAACAGAAATAGACGCAACACAAAGGTTAATAAAATTGGAAGGTGGAATAGAATATGTATACGATAGATTATTGTATACCGGTGATTTACCCAGCTTGTTGAGTCTTGATTCTAAAAAGACTGTTGAATATTCTATTGAACAAAACTATGCACATATTGGCACTTTTAAAATGCCGGTAGTAGATAAGTATGTTTATACATGCAAACTAGAAAATGAAAATGATATTGAAATATCAAAAATATTTGACCAAATAGCTACGGTTGGAAAGCCATGGTTTAGAAAAGTATACCACAACGAAACTATTGTGTATGAATCACTTAAGCAAATTTTTGACGACAAAATAGAAGAAAACACAGTACTACAATACACGGAAGAATCACAAATAACAAATACGCTAGGAATAGCAAAGGTTGCAGGAATCGACTTACTTGGAAAATGTTCTGAATGGAATAATTCAGTTGGATTTGGACACGTCATTCGTAGATGTAATTCATTAATTGAATACTACGGAGATGATGAAAAAAACCATAAAATAATTTTTCCAGGTCAAGAAAATTTATTATATTAATATATATGAAAAAATACGAAAATTTACACGACTGTTTTCAGTCTAAATTACAGGACATTACTTACGACGGTAATAGCGTAATGAGCAATAATAGTTCACAAACAGAATTATTATTTCAATCTATGGAAATATCAGATCCAACAAAACTTTCCATTAACCATCCATCTAGAAAGTTTAGTCCAATTTACTCAGTATTGGAATTTTTATGGTACCTATCAGGACATAGAAAAACAAACAATATTGGAAAATGTGCAAACATTTGGTTAAAAATTCAAGATGAACAAAAAGAAGTAGAGTCTAACTATGGTACATATATCCTTGGAGAACAATGGGATTGGATACTACGTGAACTAGAAAATGATAAGGACTCTAGAAGATGTACAATTGTAATTCACCAACCCCATCACAAAACCAAAAATAGCAAAGATCTTCCGTGTACACAATATTTACAATTTTTTATTAGAGATAATAAACTTCATTTGGGTGTAAATATGCGATCAAATGATATTATATTTGGTTTTTGTAATGACATATTTAACTTTGCACTGTTTCAACAACTTATGCTAAATGAACTAAGAACAATATATCCTGATTTAAAATTAGGTTCATATCACCACCATGCAGGAAGTCTACACTTATATGAACAACACTATAATATGAGAGATAATATCCTTGGTGATAATTGTTTTAGTGAAAACACATCATATAAATTACAGCCTTGGATAACTAGACAATATATTAACGAAAACAATATATCTCTACCAACAGAAGATTTAACCAAAATAGAGCTATTGGCATTTACCAAGAATCAGATGTCGAAATTATTTAAACCAAAACAAAGAAACTACCATATATGAAAAAGAACAAAATAAAAGAATCAATATTAAAACAAGCGGATAACGTGGTTAATCACAGATCAGAAGAAAAAGAAAGACAATATGGACCTTTTAGTGAAGGCATGGAACGAGCAGCAAAAATAGCAAGTGGCATGACAGGAAAAGACTTTAATGCAGAAGATATGTATTCAGCACTAGTTGCACTGAAATTATCCAGACACTCTTACAATTATAGAGAAGACAATTTACTAGATTGTGTCGCCTACATAGGAGCTTTAGACAATTACATTAAGGAGAAAAAACAATGAAAATAAATATTATGAAAATAGGTGCAACCATTAATGCAAACAATGGTAGTATCCTTACTGATGAAATAAATGTTGTAACGAAAATGCTAGCTGACAGTGGCCACGACGTTCATTACCACACAACTAGAACTAGAAGTATGATACCTTTACCCCATGCAACATTTCACGACCTAGCAGAAGTTACAGATAACTCTTTTACTGAATATGATGCACTATTAGTATTTAATGGTAATGCAAACTTTTATGGTGGCCAAGAAGCAAGAGGTGACTTAATGGCATATAAATTTATAAACAAGTCAAAATGTCCGGTATTTTATTTTCTAACCGATTGGCTATTACCATTACAACAATTATGGCCAAATGTTGAGAAAAAACAAGTACAATATAGATGGGATAATCAGTATACTAGAGATGAAATTGAAGTAGTTAGAGAAGACATTATTATGATATCTCAAATATATAATATGGAAACACTACAATCAAAATATTTAGATAAACGAGGAATATTATATGCTGATATTATTTATTTTCCACTACAAGACTTTATAATTCACGAATATCAACCAATTCCATTTGTTCAACAAGAAGATAGATGGTTAGATTTAATTTATGGTGGTACTTTTAGAGGAGGACATAGACAAGATAAAATGATTGAATACTATTTTGATTATCCTGATCACCTAAATATACAAATGTTTGGAAATCTAAAGCCAGAACACTTTAACAAAAGAAAAACAGTTGATATGAAATATCCTGACTTCATCAGCAAAAAAGTAAAACACAGAGAATTCTTTGATAGAATGCAAACATCAAGGGCAACTGTAACAATTAGTGATAAGTTATATGAAGGATCTGCAATATCAAATAGAACTAACGAATCAATAATTGGAAATGTGATATCGTTTATCGATGTAGGATATGATCCTGAAATGAGAATATTTAATGACACAGTATTAAAAAAATTCAATTATGTTAGTTCAAAATCAGAAGTTATTGGAAGACTAGAATATCTCAAACAAAATCCAACCGCGTTTGACGAAATTATAAACCGACAATATGAAGATGCGACTGGAAAAATGTCAAAAGAACAATATTACAAGTCATTTGTAAATATATTAGAATCAAAATTAGAAAATAGAGAAGTAGAGAGAATACAATGGTTTCAGAACTAAAATTTGTAAAAGTAAAAAATGTAAAAAGCCCATCAAGAGGAACAGAACAAAGTGCAGGAATAGACTTTTTTATTCCTGATGAATTTACAACAACGGTATTATTACCTGGAGAATCATGCTTTATTCCAAGTGGAATTAAGGTAAGTTTACCAATCGGCCACGTACTAATAGCATTTAATAAAAGTGGAATAGCTGTCAAGAAAAATTTACATGTTGGTGCATGTGTAGTAGATGAAGACTATCAAGGAGAACTTCACTTGAACCTAACAAACACAGGAAATCAGCCTCAAATAATTGAACGAGGAGACAAAATAACACAGTTTGTTTTATTACCAGTTAATTATGCAATTCCAGTTGAAGTAGAACCAAAAAACCTATATACTGAAAAATCTAAGCGAGGTGAAGGCGGTTTCGGAAGTACAGGAACAAAATAATTGTTAATAACTTTTTTAAAATAATGACGCAGGATTTTCCAGTGTCAACAAAATTGGTTATATTTATACTATAAATAAAAGAAACGTTATATGAAATTATCAAGGTTATCAAGCAAGTTCGACAAAGGCTTCTTTAATATGTACCAGTTTGGGTACAATGAAGGAGACGACAGACTAGGCGTAAAAGTAGATAGAATAAAGGATTATTTCTTTTACTCAGCTGAACACATAGATGACATTCTAGATATTCGACAGTTTGATTGTAAACGAACTGACTTATATGATACACTATATGGAGACAAAGTGTACAAGGTGTACTATACGGCTATTAAAGCTAAAAATGAGCTAGTAAAAAAATATCCAGATAGAATTCACCAAGCAGATGTTACTCCAGAATTCAAATACATGTTAGATAGAAAGCTAGAATGGTCAAAAAAGCGACACATTATGTATTTTGATATTGAAACATGGTTTGATCCTGAACAACCTAAAGCAAATATGCCTCACAAGGCTATGATGCCAGTAACTTCTGTTGTTTGTTACTCAAATATTCATAAAAAATATTGGGTAATATCTTGGCATCCAGAACATACAAAAGACTATGAACAGCCAAAAATAACTGAAGAAGGCAATGTAAATTATATGTTGTGTAAAGATGAAGAAACAGTTTTATTAAGCTTTATTGAACTGTTAGGCATAATGAAAACCGATGTTATTACAGGATGGTATTCAGCAGGATATGACCTTCCATATATCATAAATAGATGTAAAAGATTAGGTCTTCCATATGAAAATTTATCACCGTTAAAGGATGTTTACATTAAAAAACGTGGTGAATATTGGAGAATAAACATTAAAGGTTTAGATCATGTCGACATGATGGATGCAGTAAAAGATATGGGATATAATCTTCCAAACTGGAAACTTGCAACAGCAGTAAAAGAAATTATTGGCGATAAAGATCTAGACAAACTCACAGAAGTAACTTGGAGAGATTGGTTAGATAACTATAAAGGATTTATTGAGTATGGTATTAGAGATGTTGAAATTCTTGCCGAAATGGATAAGAAAATACAGATATTCGATTTATATACTACACTTCAACAGATCGCACATACTGACACGTTAGGTGGTACATTCCACAAGTCAATGGTTGTTGATAACTATATATTAAAAGAAAACCATGGAAAGATTGTGTTTCCAACAAGACATACTAGAGCAAGGCAACCATTTGCAGGAGCAATAGTTTTTAATCCAAGAGAACCAGGTGTACATGAAGATGTTACAGTAATGGATTATACTTCTCTGTATCCTACTTCTATTATGGCATTTAATATTAGCCCTGAAACATTTATAGTTTCAGAAAAGTCTTGCAAGAAAATGGGAATTAAAATAGAAGATGTAATTCAAAAACTAAAGGATGATGGAATAGGATTTATTGATACTGGTACTCCAAAAATAAATGGTGTACCTGAATTATTTGGCGAAAGATATTTATTTTATGACCATACATACAAAGTAGGTTTACTTCCAACTGTATTAAGAAAATTATTTTTACAGCGAGTAGAAGTAAATAGGGCACTAAATGCAGGTGAATTCACAGGTGATGAAGCAATTGCAATGGACAAAAGACAACAAGCATACAAACTTGTACTCAACTCGGCATATGGTGCAATGGGATTCAACTTCTTTAGACTTTATAGGCCTGAATGTGCAGATGGTATTACTTTCTTTGCTAGACAAGCGCTTAAATTTGCATCATTAAAGTTTCAAAACCTTGACCACTATGTACTATATGGAGATACAGATTCTATATTTGTGAAATCTAATGGAAAGTCAGAACCAGAAATGAAGCAAACACTTGTTGAGTTTAATGATATGCTACGGAAAGAACTAGTTGATAAGTATAATCCAGGAGTAGATGAAGGATATATGCATATGGATTTAAAGTTTGAGTATAATCTAGAATACATATACTTTGGAGATTCTAAAAAGAGATACTATTCTATTATTAAAGATACTGGAAAAAAATACATTAGAGGTATGAATATTATTCGTAAAGATACTCCTGAATTTATGAAAGGCGCACTAAATAAAATAGCAGAGTTTGCTGTTAGAGGTACACTATCAATGGAGCACTTGACACTTTTAAGAACAAAAATAGAAACAGTAGATTATAAGCTTATGGGAATAAATAAGAAGTTTACAAAGGCATTTGATATGTACAATAAAACTATGCCTCAACATGTTAAAGCATCCTTTTGGGCAAATGATAAACTTAATACATCAATCTCACACACAGATACTCCACTATTATTTTATATAAAGAGTAATTGCCAAGATGACTTAAAAATAAAACAAAGACAACAAGCAATTTGCCTAAATGAAGAAGATCTACACTTAATAGATGAAAGAAAAGATGTGTTTGAGTTAGATTATGAAACCTTCTTTAAAAAGCAAGTATTAGACCAACTAGATGAGTTTGATAAGATTGAAGATGTAAAAAAATTAGTAGAAACATATCGAAAAAATGCATTATTAACAACATAATTTATATTTATATTATATAAACGGTTATAAACACAATTAAAAAAAGAGAAAAGGTTATGAATGTAGAACCAATAGCGGGTAAAGTCTTACTCAAAAAATTATCAATAGAACAAACAGCAGGTGGTGTTATTATGCCAGACATTGCACAAGAAGGTGCAAATGAAGCTAAAGTAGTTTCAATCGGCCCACCAATTATCACACAATCTGGAACTGAAATACCAATTCAATGTAATATAGATGACAAGGTATTATATCCTAAATTTGCAGCAAAAGCTGTAGACATAGACGGAGAGGAATTTCTAATCATCAGTGAAGCAGAATTATTTTTAATATTTAAAGAGAACAAATAATGTCAAAGAAAGATTTAACATTCGGAAAAGATGCTCGACAAGAGCTATTAATAGGAGTGAACACACTAGCAGATGCAGTTTCAGCAACACTTGGACCTAAAGGTAGAAACGTGGTTATTGAAAAAGAATTTGGAAAATTTACATCAACAAAGGATGGAGTAACTGTTGCAAAGGAAGTAGAACTTGAAAACACACTACAAAATGCTGGCGCACAAATGGTAAAAGAAGTAGCTAATCAAGTTAATGATGAAGCTGGTGATGGAACAACTACAGCAACAGTTTTGGCCAGACAAATGTATGTTGATGGATTAAAACACATTACAAACGGAGCAAACCCAATAGACCTTAAGCGAGGAATAGATAAAGCAGTTGTCCAACTTTCTAAAGATTTATCAAATCTTGCAAAAGAAGTCAAGAATTCCTCAGAAATTGCAGAAATAGGTATGATATCTGCAAACAACGATGAGTTCATTGGAAAACTAATTTCAGAAGCTATGGAAAAAGTTGGTAGAGAAGGTGTAGTTTCTGTAGACGAATCACAAACAGCTGAAACAACATTAGATACTGTAGAAGGAATGCAATTTGAGAGAGGTTATCTTTCTCCATATTTTATTACAAATAATAATGCAATGCAAGTTGAATTGGAAAACCCTTGGATATTATTATTTAATAAAAAAATATCATCAATAAAAGGTATTATTAAAATGTTAGAAGCTTGTATCCAACAAAACAAGCCTTTATTAATAATAGCCGAAGACATTCAATCAGAAGCTTTAGCTGCATTAATTGTAAATAAAATGCGAGGAACAATGAAAGTTGCAGCAGTAAAGGCACCTGAATTTGGAAAAAGGCGTGATGAAGTTTTAGAAGATATCGCTGTTCTTACAGGAGCAACTGTTGTTAGTACTGAAAAAGGAATGACACTAGATCGTGTTACCGAAGAAATGTTCGGAACAGCTAGAATGGTTACAATAAACAACAAATACACTACAATTGTAGACGGTGCTGGAAATATAGACGATATAGAGGCTAGAGTAAATGAAATCAAGGCAACGATTGATTCAGCAGACTCTCCTTATGATATTGAAAAAGCACAGGAAAGATTGGCAAAACTATCTGGTGGTGTTGCACTAATTAAAATTGGAGCAGAATCAGAACTCGAAATGAAAGAAAAGAAGGATAGAGTTGAAGATGCATTAAACGCAACTAGAGCTGCATTAGATGAAGGAATTATCCCTGGAGGTGGAGTGGCTTTAAGATGGTTAGTAGATGAAGATATGGGAAAAATTCCAGTTGGAGGTGAAAATAATGACCAAGAAGCTGGTATAAATATTGTAATTAATGCATGTAAAGCACCATTTGATGCCATCATGCAAAATGCAGGTTTAACTCCAGATGTTATATGGAATAAGTTAAAAATAAAGGCAGATAGAAAGAATCCTGTAAATACAATGGAAGATATGAAATGGGGATATGATGCACGTAAAGACGAAGTAGTCGATATGTTTGCAGCAGGAATTATCGATCCTGTTAAGGTTACCAGAGTAGCTTTAGAAAAAGCAGCATCAGTTGCAGGAACAATGCTATTGACTGAATGTATAATTACCAATAAACCAAATAATGATGAAGAACCAAACCTAGGAACAGGTGGATTTGGTATCGGACAATAAGAGAAAATATGGAAAATATAGGAAACGCACTAAAAGGAATGACACCGCAAGATTTACCAGATGTGGTATGTGATGAATGTAAAAACCCTACATTCAGACAAGTAGTATTATTAAAGAAAGTATCAGCAGCTATTTCCCCATCAGGAAACACTAGTTTTTTACCAATGCCGGTATTTGAGTGTAGTAGTTGTGGACATGTTAATGATGATTTACTACCAAAGGAACAAGCTTCACCATTAGCATAGTTGTATGGCGGATAACATAAAGCATCCAAATCACTATACAAAGGGTATTGAAATGTGGGAGTACGCATATTCACAAAAGCTTGACTTCTTTGAAGGAAACATTATTAAGTATGTTACTAGATGGAAGCACAAAAATGGAATAGAAGATTTGCATAAAGCAAAGCGATATCTTGACAAACTTATTAACAATATAGAAAAATCTGGTAAATAATAGTTACCAGATTTTTTTATGTCAATTATTTTTATTATATTTATATATGCAATTAAAAACACCAAAAGATTTAGCCATCAAGGCTCGTATGATGGGAAAGAAAACTGTATCATACAGTCAATTTTCCAGATATAAAAACTGTCCAAAATCATGGAAACTAGCGTATATAGATAAGGAAACATCGTTTGATCCTTCCATATTTCTAATATTCGGTACAGCCTTTCATGAAACAATGCAAACATATTTAGATACCATGTATAAGGAATCAATAGTTGCAGCAGAAAAGTTAGATGTAAACAATATCTTATTAACCTCTATGCGTACAGAATATGCAAAGGTTGTAAAAGAATGTGGCAAAGATTTTTCAGATCCAGAACAACTAGCAGAATTTTACCAAGATGGTGTTGAAATAATGGATTGGTTTAAGAAGAATAGAGGAGCTTATTTTGCAAAGAAGAATACTGAACTAGTTGGTATAGAAATGCCCATTTTACACACTACAGAATCTAATGAAAATGTGATGTTAATGGGATTCTTAGATATCGTAATGAAAGAGCATGACAAAATTAAAATTTACGACATAAAAACGTCAACTAGAGGATGGAAAGCAGCCCAAAAAAGCCAAAATGGAGACCAACTTCGACTATATAAAAAATTCTTTGCAAAACAGTATAATGTAGATGAGAAAGATATTGAAGTAGAATATTTTATTTGTAAAAGAAAGCTTTGGGAAAATTGCGACTTTCCACAAAAAAGAATACAGGTAGTACGACCATCGGCAGGAAAACCTTCATTAAACAAAGTTATGCGAGAACTTGATAGTTTTATATCTAATGCATTTACTCCAGAAGGTAAACATGATAAAGAAGCAAATTATCCTGCAACATCTGGAATAAAGAAAGCAAACTGTAAATGGTGTGAGTATAGAGATAGGGAAGATCTTTGTCCAAAAGCCAACAGAATTGCTGAATGAAAATAGGACTAATAGGTAGTATGCACTATGAGAATAAAAAAAAGATCAAAGAAACTGTTTTTATGCTAAAACAAAAGTTTGGAAATGATTTAATCATAGTTGGCGGTGGAGATAATCAAAATGGTGCAGACAAGTATGCTAAAAAATATGCATTGGAATTTGATTGTGAATACATAGAAGTTAACCCATCCCATACACCAAAAAATTTATATTCATATATGCGAAAAGAATGGTATGGAAAGCCTTATTCTATAAGAAATTTTCATGTGCGAAACAAGATACTTTCAAGCTTGGTTGATAGATTAATAGTTTTTATACCTAAAGGAGATCCAGCCCCAAAGGCAGCTAGTGCAATAGCGTATGCTGAAAAATTTAACAAAAAATGTATTGTAATAACTTAACTTTCTAAATATATTCATATATTTATATATATTAGGAAAGTAAAAGGTAAAAGAATATATTATGAAAAATGAAACAAGGTTAACCTCTGTAAAGATAAATATTGAAGTACAAAATAAATTTAAGCATGTGTGCTTAGAAAACGGTATGAATTTTCAAAAGCTAGTAAATAGATGTTTGGTTTTATATTTAGATGATTTGGAATTTAAGAATAAAGTCGACACAGCAGGATTATATTTAATAAAGAAGTAAATTTAAGGAGAAAAGGTTATGAACGAAATTAAGTTGCCACAACTTAACAGGCTTAGTCCAATACAGCCAAAAAAGAAAAAAATTCTATTATTGTCAGACGATTTAAGGCTCCACTCTGGAGTTGGAACAATGTCAAAAGAAATTGTCATGGGATCTTCACATATATTTGATTGGGTACAAATTGCAGGAGCAATAAACCATCCGGATAAGGGCAAAAGGTTCGACTTATCATCAGATGTAAATACTGAAATGGGAATAGATAATGCAAGTGTAACTATTTACCCAGTTGATGATTATGGTGGTCCTGAAATAACAAGGCAAATTATCACACATGAAAAGCCGGATATTATTTTACACTTTACAGATCCTAGATTTTGGGGATGGCTGTATGCAATGGAGCACGAACTAAGACAAACGATGCCTTTAACATACTTGAATATTTGGGATGATTTACCTTATCCTCATTGGAATGAAAACTTTTATGAATCGTGTGATCTTCTTATGGCAATTTCAAGACAAACATATAATATTAATAACACTGTTTGTCAAAGAAAACCTAGAGTAGAAGGAATAGACCTAACATATGTACAACATGGAATAAATGAAAACGCATATAGGCCAATATTGAAAGACGACCCAGAATTCACACAATATTATGATTTTATATCTGAAAAAGGATATGACAAATATGATACTGTCTTCTTTTTCAACAGTAGAAATATCAGAAGAAAATGTGTTAGTGACCTTGTATTAGCTTATAGATTATTTTGTGAAACTCTAACAAAAGAAGAAGCTTCTAAATGCCTAATGCTACTACATACCGATCCAGTAGACCAAAACGGAACAGATCTTCCTGCATTAATTCACGCTCTTTGTCCAAATTTTGAAGTACAATTTTCAGGTGGCAAACTACCCACCAAACAATTAAATTATTTATACAATGTCGCAAGTTTGACATGTCAACCATCATCTGCAGAAGGTTTTGGACTTAGTGTAATGGAATCCATAATGGCAGGAACACCTATCCTAGGAACTGTTATTGGAGGTATACAAGATCAAATGGGATTCACAAAAGATGATGGATCTCCGGTTACATTATCAGATTATACCACTGATTGGCCAAGTAATAGTGATGGTAGATATACAAAGCATGGAGAATGGGCATTTCCAGTATGGCCTCAAATGAATTTACAAGGTTCACCAATGACACCTTATATTTATGACAGTAGACCAAATGTCGGAGAAATTGCAAAACAATTAAAGATTGCACATGAAAATGGCACAGCAGAACTAAAAAGAAAAGGATTAGTTGGTAGAGAATGGGCAATTGCAAATAGGTTTAACTCATTAGGAATGTGTTCAGACTTTATCGATTCAATAAACACGTGCCTTGATAATTGGAAACCTAGAGAAAGATTTACAATGGTAGACGCAGGAGCTCCACCAATTAAATATCCTGATGGAATAATTTTTAATAGTAATAATATATTTGGAGAGAAAAAATAATGGCAAAAGAATTATTAATTTTTCAAGGACCTACAAGTTCTAGATCAGGATACGGAGACCACTCAAGAGATTTAGTTAGAAGTTTAATTGCAATGGACAGGTTCGATGTTAAGATTGTAGATATGAGATGGGGAGACTGTCCGAGAAATGCATTAACAATAAACGATACTGATATTTCAAGTAGAATATTGACACAAAATCAAAATAACCAGCCAGATGTTTTTGTTCAAGTATCTGTTCCAAATGAGTTTAATCCAATTGGAAAGTACAATATTGGAATTACAGCTGGTATTGAAACAACTATAGCTCCAACAGGCTGGCTTGAAGGCTGTAACAGGATGAATTTAATAATTGTACCATCTAAACATTCAAAGGATGTGCTTGTAAATACAACATATGATAGAATGGATAAAGAAACAAAGATAAAAAATGGAGAACTAAAACTTACTTCACCAATTGAGGTATTATTTGAAGGAGCTGATTTATCTATATGGTTTAAAACAAATGAAATATCAAAGACCGTTCATGATAAAATATCTAAAATTCCTGAAGACTTTTGCTTCTTACACGTAGGTCACTGGTTAGCTGGAGATGAAGGACATAGTAGAAAGGATACTGGTGGAATGATTAGAACATTTTGCAATACATTTAAGGGTGGTGGATACAAGAAAAGACCGGCCCTAATACTAAAAACAAGTTCTGCCACATTTAGTATAATAGACCGCGAAGAAATGCTTAAAAAAATACGGAATATTAGAAATACTTTCGTAGATCCTCCAAACGTTTATTTATTACATGGAGATTTAGAACCAATAGAACTCAATTCACTATATAACCATCCAAAAGTTAAGGCACATATTAGTTTTACTAAGGGCGAAGGTTTTGGAAGACCTTTATTAGAGGCAACCTTAAGTGGAAAACCTGTGTTCGCATCAGCATGGTCAGGTCAACTAGACTTTTTAGCTCCTAATTCCACACTTTTTCCAGGTGACTTGGCAAAACTTCATCCAAGCGCAGTATGGGGAGAGATACTTTTAGCAGATTCACAGTGGTTTAACGTAAATTATAATTATGCATCAAAGCTACTAAAGGATGTTTACAAATCATATAAAAAACATTTAGCAATAGGAAAAAAACAAATGACATATAGTAAAAACAATTTTAATCTTGAAAAGATGAATACGGATTTTGCAAACATAATGGATAAATATACAATTAAAAATGAAGAAGTTAAGTTAACTTTACCAACTTTACCAAAATTACAAAGAGTTTAATATGAAAAAAGAAATAACTGAAACATCACCATTTACAGGAAAAGATTCTGTAATTGTTGAAATAGTTAACGGAAAAACATCAAAAATATGTATGGATTCAGGATATATGACTAACGTAGATTTTAACTATGACAATACTGATTTAATATTAAAATATGAAGAATCAATGCCTAAATTGATGATTGATTTAAAATATAAGGATGAACATTTAGGTCAATATTGGTACTTAACGTCAATACAATTTAAAACTGGAATGATATATCCTCAACCTTGTAAGCATGGTGAATATGAGTGGAGTTTTTCTCCAGTAATTGAACTAAATGAGGAAGAAAAACTAAAATATCCAATTCCAGAAAAAGATGGAGAGTATTACGACACAAGACTAGCAACAGAACATTCAGAAACTTACTCTAAGCACGACTTTACAGGAGCATGTAGAAGAGCAGGAGCGGTAGTTACAGCAAATGAGTAAACTAACCCAACATAGCACCAGAATACGTCGCAGGTACAATTACAGTAAAGGTACTCTTGAAAAGGGAATGATAGTTGAAATGACCTATAAAAGAAGAGTTAAAAAAGGTGATCCTTCTAGATTAGAAAGTAAGGGGTATATGATTCTTGTTCTTAATCCTTTATATGAAGGATATCTCCATGCAATAAGTTTAGAAGAAGTATCTTCAGTACAATTAAATAAGATTGCAAGACAATGGGGATTAGTAAATGTTGGAAAAGGATCCGCAATGGTCACATCAGGAATATTGACAGGTTTAAGAATACCCAAAATAGAAATGAAAGAATCTTCAAATAGATTTTATTCTTCTAAGTTTGCCAAAACAAAACCGCCAATAATAAACTCATATAGAACATTTGATATAAAACAAGTTGGAAAAACAACTGTTTGTGATTATGAATGGGATAAACCAGTAATTGATAACTCTTTTGCAACAATAATTGCGGAACAAAAGTTAGAAACTAAAACAAAGGCAGAAGAAGCGGCAACAAAGAAAAAAGCATTAGAAGAAGCAAAAAAACCAACTAATTAATAGTAGGAGAAAAGGTTATGAAAATAAGTTATGCTATACCAGTATGTAATGAGCTAGTCGAGTTACAGCGACTATTAAACTTCTTAATAGAATATAAAAGACAAGAAGACGAGATAGTAATATTATATGATTCTCAAAATGGCAGTAAGCATGTGGAAGATTTTCTACGATCCAAGTCTGTGAATAATCCACAGTTCCAATGGCATTCAAATCCATTAAATAAAAACTTTGCCGAACAAAAAAACCATTTAACTAGCCTATGTAATGGTGATTGGATATTTTTAATAGATGCAGACGAATATCCTGATGAGTATATGTTAACAGGTTTACCGTTGATTATTACAAAGAATCCTGATGTCGAAGCATATTGGGTTTCACGTATAAATACTGTATCTGGACTTACACCAACTCACATAAAAAAATGGGGATGGATAGTTGATAGTAAGGGTAGAGTAAATTTTCCAGACCGTCAAATGAGAATTTATAAGAATGATCCTGTTAGAATCTATTGGACTAAGCCTGTGCACGAACAATTAGTAGGATATACAAAATATGCAGCGCTCCCTGGTAATGAGGAATACTGTTTACATCACCCAAAGGCAATTGCAAGACAAGAGAAACAGAATAAATTTTATGAAAGCATATAATGATATTAATATCTCATAGAGGAAACATAAACGGCAAGCATGTTGAAGACGAAAATAGTCCTAATCACATCAACAACGCTATTGAAAAGGGATATAGTGTTGAGGTAGATGTTTGGTATAAAAATGGATTTTATTTAGGACATGACAATCCAACATATAAAATAGATGTTAATTTCCTACAACAAGAAAAAATTTGGTGTCACGCTAAAAATTTAGAAGCACTGTCAAAAATGAATAAGTATTCTAACATACATTATTTTTGGCATCAACAAGATGCTGTAACAATAACTAGTAGAGGGTACATAATTTGTAAGCCTAGTACATGCCCGATTAAAGGAAGCATAGCGGTACTACCTGAACTTCAGGAGTATAATATAACAAACTGCGCAGGAATCTGTAGCGATAACATAGAGGATTATAATGAAAGATATTAAATTACATAAGCGATTATTAGAACTACTGTACACACATAAAGAAGAGCATGTTGGTAGTTGTTTTACCTGTATAGATATTATAGACAATATATTTAGAAAGAAAGATAAAGATGATATATTTATCCTATCTAATGGTCATGCTGCATATGCACTTTACTGCGTCTTAGAAAAGTATAACGAAGGAGTGGATGCTGATGATCTAGCTGTTCGCCACGGTGGCCACCCAAATATAGACGAAAAAAGCGGAATTTATTGTTCCACAGGAAGTCTAGGATCTGGCATTATAATTGCTGTAGGACGAGCTTTAGCTGATCCAAATAGAACTGTTCACGTAACATTAAGTGATGGAGAGTGTGCAGAGGGATGTGTATGGGAAGCTTTAAGATTCATAGAAGATTATGGATTAAAAAACATTAAAATACATGTCAATTGTAATGGATGGGCCTGCTATGACACTATTGACGTTAACAAATTAGAACGTAGACTAAAGGCATTTTTACCAGATGTTAATATACATAGAACAAATTTTAATATGTTATCGTTCTTAAAAGGGTTAGATGCACACTATATGATTTTAACAGAAGAGCAGTATAAACAAGGAATGGAGGAAATAAAATGAGCGGAGTAAGAAAAGCATTTATCCCTATGCTATTTGAAGAAATGGGTAAGAATCCTGATATAATTATCGTAACTGGTGACTTAGGATATAAACAATTTGACCAATTTAGAATTGTGTATCAAGACAGGTTTATAAATGTAGGAGCGTCAGAACAACTATTAATGGGAGCAGGCATTGGTTTAGCTTTGGATGGTAAGATACCAATTCTATATTCTATGACACCATTCCTACTATACAGACCGTTCGAATTTATTAGAAACTATGTTGACCATGAAAAGATTCCAGTAAAACTGTGTGGAGCAGGTAGAGATCAGGATTACGATTGGTTAGGGTGGTCCCATTGGGCTACTGACGATAAAGCTCATTTGAGTGGATTTAAAAATATAAAAAAATACTGGCCAAAAGATGGTGAGGTAATGAAGTCACAATTTCAAGAGTTCTTATATAATAAAAAACCTTGTTACTTAAATTTATCGAGATAAAAATGGATATAAAATTATTAATTTTAGACATAGATGGAGTATTAACAGATGGTACAAAGGTATATGATGTTCATCACAATGTATTAAGTAAGAGATTTACATGCAAAGACTTTACTGCCATTAAAAGATTCATTGCAGCTGGAGTAGAAGTAGTCATGTTATCGGGTGACATATTTAATAAAAGTATGGCTAAAAAACGAAACATTGATTTTTACTGTTCTAGAAATGAAGATTTAAGTTTAGATAAGTCTAGATATGTTGAAACATTTTCTAAAAAATATGGTATAAATTCTAAAAACATGGCATTCGTAGGAGATGATTATTTTGATTTGTCTATTTTTAATAAGTTAGATAATACTTTTTGTCCTAGTGATGCTCCTAAAATAATAAAAGATTCTGCAACTATGGTGCTAAATTCCAAAGGAGGAGAAGGTGCAATCATAGAACTATATGATCTATTTATTCAATCAAATTGGATAATTGAAGCATCTCCAGAATCAGTAGCAGCGCTCGATAGAAAAGAAATTACAAGTGAAGAAATGAGTTAGTAATGAATAAAACTATAACCCTATACGGTCATTTAATTGTTGATAAAATTATAGTTGACTTTAAAGAAAAAATAAGCTTAGGTGGTATAGCCAATGTTTGGCATGGCATAAAGTTTTTAACCCAAAATATTATTGTAAACATAAGTCCTACTGACATTGGTGAAGCTATAATCTTAGTTGACAAAAAGTCAAATCAAAGAGTAGGAAGAGGTTGTTTAAGCCTAAGTTCAACCAATATTATCCACAAAGACTCAGACTGGCATCATATTGCGTATATTAATCAAATAACACATTCTAATTTCATACAAAACATAGATAGAGGAGTAATATCTGCAGACATAACTAAAGAATCTCCTGAAAAAGTTTTGCCATTGTTAAAATATATAGATTATTTGTTTATCTCGGAAGATGACTTATTTATGGATTTAAAAGAGTTAGGAAAATTAACTAAAGGATGGGTAATATCACATTCACCGATTAAAAGTGTTTATACGGATGGCAAAAAAACAATAGAGTATAATATACCTGAAAATTTATTATTAAATGATATAAATGTTTTAGGAGCAGGAGATTATTTTGCATCTGGATTCATTAATGGAATTATAGAAGGCAATAGTATATCTGAAACCATAGTTCACGCTCACAAAAATACTACAAAAATATTAGAGAAACAAATATGAAACCTATATTGTTAGTACCAATGGCCGGTATAGGCCAAAGATTTTTAGATAAAGGATATAAAACTCCTAAGCAATTTATAGATGTTGGTGGTAAAACCATGATTGAATGGAGCTTTCGTTCATTTAATTGGAAAGACTGTGAAGTTATATTCATAGTTAGACGAGAACAAATAGATTTATGGCATGCCGATAAAAGATTAAAGGAAATATTTGGCAGCAACATAAAGGTTGTAGTTGCAGAAGAAAAAACCGATGGAACAGTCTGTTCTTGCTTATTGGCAAAGGAGTATATTGATAAGGATGTACCACTTGGAATAACAACACTTGATGTATATTTTAGACCTCATTTTGATATGAATTCAATACAAGATTCTTTTGGTGATGGATGTTTATTAACAATTGAGACTGACAATCCTGGCTATAGCTATTCTAAGCTAGATAGTGATGGATTTGTAGAAAAAACGGCAGAAAAGGAAGTAATAAGTAAACACGGAAACGTTGGATTTTATTGCTTTAAAAAAGGATCTGATTTTGTAAAATATGCAGAGCAATTAGTTGTACAAAACATTAGAAGTAAAAACGAATTTTACGTTGCACCGTTATACAATTTGTTAATAAAGGATGGATTAAAAATAACTACTTCTCCAATTAATCAGCAATTTCATATGGGAACGCCACATGAATTAGACTATTTTTTAACCAATGAATTAGAGAATATTAAAAATGAAGTTTGGTAATGTAAATGCATTTGATAGGGGTTGGATAGTTGGTAATTTTGAACCAAGCTTATTTAATTCACAAGACTCAGACATAGGCATATTGAGAATTAAAAAAGGAAATATTTCCGATGGCCACCACCATAAGAAACATGTCGAGTATAATATCATAATTTCAGGAAAAGTTAGGGTTAAAAATAAAATTCTGGTCGATGATGATATTTTTATTTATGAACCTTTAGATGAAAGCCACGTACAATTTTTAGAAGATACTGTATTGCTAGTTATTAAAAACCCATCCACAAAAAATGATAAGTATTATAACAAAATATGAAAATAGCTATGTGTATTGGCGGACTGCCTAGATTTATTAAAGAAAGCCACTCCCTATTTTCTAAATATTTAGTAGGTTTTGAAGACATGGACATATTTGTTCATTCTTGGAGTGAAAGTGAAAACGATAATCCTGAAAATATTGATTTAAAACAGGGTACAACTGGTAATAGTGAAAATAAAACTAGGCTTGAAACAGTAAATATGATATCTGATGTTTATAAACCAACTGGCTATTTATATGAACCACAAAAATGGGATTTATCTCCAAATGGCATTAAAGCTGAAGAGTTTGTTCATTGGAGCATGTTTTATTCCATCTGCAGGGCAAATGAAATAAAAAAACAGTATGAACTAGAAAACAATATATCTTATGATTGTGTAATTAGAACTAGGTTTGATTGTGGACTATTAGAAAAGTTAGATGTTTTAGAACATATTGATAAATTTGAGTGCACAGTCTTAGCTCCTTGGATACATAGGCATGGAACATCAGATGAAAGCTTGATGGATTGGTTTAATTTTTCAAGTTCTGAGGTAATGAATACCCATGCACAAGTTTGGAAGCATATGCCAACATACAAGGATAAAGCTGTACGTATGACGTCAGGAGAAGTCCTTTTAATGCACCACTTGAAATCAAATGATTTAGTTTTTCATAGTGTAGCTGTAAAATGTAAACTTATTAGACTATCCGCCAATGCTGACACGTGGATCAGCTATGATAAATTACCACTATGATTTTACCATGTCAATAAAATTTATTATATTATACATATGAAAAAAATACTAGTAACAGGAGGAACAGGAATGGTTGGTAAACACTTGCAAGAGATTTTACCAGCTGCTACATATATTGGAAGTAATATAGACCTAAGAGATTGGATAACAGTTGAAGCTTTATTTAACAAAATAAAACCTACACAGGTTGTACATTTAGCAGGAAGAGTTGGAGGCATACAAGAAAATATTGAAAAACCAGCAGAGTTTTTTGATGATAATCTTTTAATGAATATGCATATACTAAAGGCCAGTCAACTACATGATGTGAAGAAATTTACCGGTATATTAAGTACTTGTGCTTATCCTGATAATGGATCTGGAGGAGCAACATATCCAATGAAAGAAGAAGACTTATTTTTAGGCCCACCATCACCAACTAATTTTAGTTACGGGTACGCAAAAAGATGCCTAGCTGTACAAATAGATGCATACAACTCACAGTATGGAACTGAATATAATTATTTAATTCCTTGCAATCTATATAGCGAGTTGGATAATTTTCATAGTGAAAAGAAAATGCATTTTGTTACTGCATTAATAAAAAAGATTACTGATTCTGAAAATGTATTGAATTTATTAGGAACAGGAAAACCACTAAGACAGTTTATGTATGCTGGTGATCTAGCTAGGGTTATAAAGGAAGTTGTAGAAAAAAACATTATAGAAAGTTTTAATGTTGCACCTGACTATAATTACTCAATAGATCAAATGGCCAACATGGCACTAAACACTCTAAATATTGATCGAGAAATAACATATTCAAAACCAGAATTAGATGGCCAATATAGAAAGGATGTTAGTTCTAAAAAACTACAAAAATTATTAGACAATTTTGAATTTACAACGTTTGAAAGTGGAATTAAAAAAGTCTACAGCACAATAAAAAATATAAATAATAATTAGAATAATATTTTACCATGTCATGGATTTTTATTATATTATACTAAATTATAAACATATGAGAAATAATAATGAATAAAGTAGCATTAATAACGGGTATTAACGGCCAAGATGGTTCATACTTGGTTGAATTTTTATTAGACAAAGGATATGAGGTATGGGGAATATTAAAAAGAAATTCAGTAGCAGAAAACCAAACATCTCGAATTCCTGATGCAATATTTAAAAAAATTAACCTGGAATACGCAGACATGACAGACATGTCTTCACTGTTGCGTGTATTAAATATGTGTAAGCCAGATGAAATTTACAATTTAGCAGCACAATCACATGTTAGAATAAGTTTTGACCAACCACTATATACAACAGAGAGTATTGCAATAGGTACATTAAACTTATTAGAAGCTATGCGAATTATTTGTCCAAACGCCAAACTATATCAGGCAAGCAGTTCTGAAATGTTTGGTAATAATATTGATAAAGATGGATACCAGCGAGAAACAACTCCTCTTAATCCTGTTTCACCGTATGGTTGTGCAAAGGTTTTTGGTTATAATATATGTAGAAATTATAGAAATGCATATGGAATGTTTATATCAAATGGCATATTGTTCAATCATGAGTCTCCTCGTAGAGGAACAAACTTTGTCACAAACAAGGTTGTAAAAGAAGCAGTAAAAATAAAGTTAGGATTATCTAATGAATTAAAGCTAGGAAATCTAGACGCAAGTAGAGATTGGGGTCATGCAAAGGATTACGTAGCAGCCATGTGGCTAATGCTTCAACAAGATGAACCAGACGATTTTGTTTGTTCAACAGGAGAATCACACACAGTTAGAGATTTGGTAAAATACGTGTTTACAAAATTAGAATTAGATTGGAAAAATTATGTAACACAAGATGAGAAGTTCTACAGGTCCGAAGAATTAGAATTTTTAAAAGGAGATTGTTCTAAAGCTAAAACAGTTTTAGGATGGAAACACGAATATACATTTGAAACAATGTTAGATGAAATGATTGAAAATTGGAAACAACAACTAAAAGAGAATAACAATGGTAATAAATAAAATTAAAAAAGCATATAACGAATTCATGCTAAAACGACTAAAAAAGTCAGTATCAACAGGAGTTAGAAAATATATAAATACTAAACATGCAAATAAAACTTGGACACCTGG